>Elaine_p2__coassemble_2329_pt1 | contig 8128 bp, 6 predicted proteins | sample Elaine_p2__metabat2_high_PE_033 | metagenome-assembled genome bin Elaine_p2 | reverse complement strand
GATTGCCTGGCGGTAGCATTTTTATGTAACACAAATATACGCCTGGGGCGGGAGCAGTGTGCTGCAGATAAGGGATAGCTTAATGTTTTGAATGCGATTTTATTGAGAATGGGATTCCAACGCAGAAAATGAGGATAGAATAACGATGAAAGCGAGATATATTGTTTTAATTATTGTGATAACTGCTTTTCTTGCAGCGGCTGGTATTTTTACTTATGAAAGAGCTCATGTGTCATTGGATTCGAATGAAAATGGAACTGATGTATCTGTCATAGGCGGAGCTGACGGACCGACATCTGTATTTATTGCAGGAAAACTCGGAAGAGAAGATACGGTAACATATGCACAGATATCAATGGATGAGGCAAAGGAGATTTTTGAATCTGCTGCAGACGGTTTATATATCATTTTAGATGTCAGACGCGCAGATGAATTTGCAGAAGGACATATTCCGGGAGCGATCAATGTGGCGAATGAATCAATCGGGGCGGGAGCTCCTGCAGAATTGCCGGATAAGGATCAGGTGATATATGTTTATTGTAGAAGCGGCAATAGAAGTAAACAGGCTGCTGAGAAGTTAGCTGCACTTGGATATACCAATATTGTTGAATTCGGCGGAATTATAGATTGGACAGGTGAGATTGAAAAATAATCAATATACAGATCTTTGGCACGAAGAAATGCAATGATACAAAGAAAGCCGGGGTGTCTGCGGAGCTCTCTTCTTACAGGGGAATTTCTCCCTGCGCAAAATAATTCCAATTTTCGCATAACCTGTAATAGATTTTTTGGGAAAAATCCGTTATACTAAGAGGTAGAGAAAAAGAATCGCGGCGTATAACGGTTTTGTGCCGGAGAATGCCCCGAAAAAGGAGGAAAGTACTTATGCAGTACGGACATTTTGATGACGCGAAGCGGGAGTATGTGATCGACCGCGTGGATATCCCCGTGTCATGGACAAACTATCTCGGAGTAGAGAATATGTGTGGTGTAGTCAATCACACTGCAGGCGGCTATTTGTTTTATAAATCGCCGGAATATCACCGGATCACACGTTTCCGCGCAAATGCGGTTCCGATGGACAGACCCGGTCATTATGTATACCTGAGAGATGCAGAGAGCAAGGATTACTGGAGCGTATCCTGGCAGCCCGTTGGCAAGCCGCTGGATCAGGCAAAGTATACCTGCCGCCATGGTATGTCTTACAGCGTATATGAATGTGATTATAATAAGATCAAAGCGAGCCAGACACTCATGATCCCGATGGGCGATGCGGTAGAGCTGTGGGATGTCAAGATCAAGAACGAAGATGATAAGGCGCGCACCCTCGATGTATTCGGCTACTGTGAACTTTCCTTCCATCATATTATGATTGATAACCAGAACTACCAGATGAGTCTGTACTGCTCCGGTTCTTCCTATGAGGACGGCGTGATCGAGCACGATCTGTTCTATGAAGAGTTTGGCTATCAGTATTTTGCAGGAAACTTTGAACCCGATGGTTTTGATACCGTAAGAGATACATTCCTTGGCAAATATCATACAGAGGATAACCCGGTAGCAGTAGAGCAGGGCGAGTGCTTCGGCTCCACAGAGCTTGGCAACAACCATTGTGCGGCGCTGAAAAAGCAGATCGTGCTCCAGCCCGGCGAGGAAATCCGTCTGGTGTTCATGCTCGGCGAAGGCAAGCGTGAGGTTGGTCAGAAGATTCGTGAGAAATACAGCGATCTGGCAAAGGTTGACGGCGCGTTCGAGCAGCTGCGCGAGTTCTGGAACAGAAAATTTGAAAAGCTCAGCGTAAATACCCCTAATGCGGGCATGAATACGATGCTGAATACATGGACGCTGTATCAGTCCGAGATCAACGTTATGTTCTCGAGATTTGCTTCCTTTATCGAGGTAGGCGGAAGAACAGGTCTGGGATACCGCGATACGGCGCAGGATGCGATGTGCGTTCCTCATTCCAACCCTGCAAAGTGCCGTCAGCGTATCGAAGAGCTGCTGCGCGGTCTCGTTTCCGAAGGTTACGGCCTGCATCTGTTCTCTCCTGAATGGTTTGTTCCGGATGAGTCCGTAAAGCCGTTTAAATCTCCTACGGTCGTACCTGAGCCCGATCCGGACAGCATGGTCCATGGATTAAAGGATGCCTGCTCCGATGATGCTCTCTGGCTGGTGACTTCTATTGTGGAATATATCCGCGAGACCGGAGACTTAAGCTTTGCGGATGAGATATTTACATATGCAGACGGCGGCGAAGGTTCCGTATACGAGCATATGAAGAAGATTCTTGATTTCTCCGGCAGAATGGTCGGTGCAACCGGCGTCTGCAAGGGGCTGAGAGCGGACTGGAACGACTGTCTGAACCTGGGCGGCGGCGAGAGCGCTATGGTTTCCTTCCTGCATGTATGGGCGCTGAGCCACTTTGTTGAGCTGGCAAAGAAGCTGGGCAGACAGGAAGATGTTGATACTTATACAGAGATGCTCAACCATGTAAAAAAGGTGTGCGAAGAGCAGCTTTGGGATGGCGATTGGTACATCCGCGGTATTACCAAGAACGGCAGAAAAATCGGTACGAGCGAAGACAAAGAGGGTAAGGTACATCTGGAGTCCAACTCCTGGGCAGTCCTGTCCGGCGCAGCAGATCCTGAGCGCGGCAAAAAGGCAATGGACAGCGTGGACAAGTATCTGTATACCCCTTATGGAATCCAGCTGAATGCGCCTTCCTTTACCGTTCCGGATGACGATATCGGTTTTGTGACAAGAGTATATCCGGGTCTGAAAGAAAACGGCTCCATTTTCTCTCATCCCAATCCGTGGGCATGGGCAGCTGAGTGCGTGCTGGGACGCGGTGATCGTGCGATGAAATTCTATGATGCACTGTGCCCTTACTGGCAGAACGATAAGATTGAAATCCGTCAGGCAGAGCCTTACACATATTGCCAGTTTATTTCCGGACGCGACCACAGCAAGTTCGGCTGCGCGCATCATCCGTTCATGACGGGTTCCGCAGGCTGGGCATACTACTCTGCAACCAGATATATGCTGGGTATCCGTCCTGACTTCGACACGCTGGTGATAGATCCCTGCGTACCTGCCGACTGGAAGCATTTTGATGTGAACCGTGTATGGCGCGGCGCGAAGTATGAGATCGAAGTAGAGAATCCGAACGGCGTGATGAAGGGTGTCAAGGAGCTGTATGTAGACGGCGAGCGTGTAGATGCTGTCGCAGCGCAGCCTGAAGGTACGACTCATCATGTAAAGGTTGTAATGGGCTGAAAACAGAGCAGGTAAAGAACGTTTTTTCAGGCGGCGCTTGACGGCGCTGTCTGAAAAACGTTTTTACAGACAAAAAGGAGGAACATATGGTTAAGTTTGGAACCGGCGGCTGGAGAGCCGTGATCGGAGACGATTTTACAAGGGAAAACATTTGCATCCTTGCAAAAGCGATGTGTGTAAAAATGAAACGGGAGGGCGTAGCAGATAAGGGTATCGTTATCGGCTATGACAGACGTTTCCTTGCAAAAGAAGCGATGCGTTGGGCAGCTCAGGTATTTGCGGCAGAAGGAATTAAGGCAAGCCTTATCAACAAGTCCGCACCGACCCCCCTCGTAATGTTTTATGTGATGAGACATGAGCTTCCTTACGGTATGATGGTAACGGCGAGCCATAACCCTGCTCTTTACAACGGTATTAAAGTGTTCACCGAGGGCGGACGCGATGCAAACGAGGAGCAGACGGGTCAGATCGAGGAAATCATCGCAGAGCTGAAGCCGGAAGATATCCAGGATATGGAATATGAAGATGCAAAAGCGGCAGGGCTTATAGAAGAGATTTATCCTCTTAATGAGTATCTTGACAATATTATCGACGCGGTAGATATGAAGGCAATCCGTGACGCAAACTTAAAGATCGCGCTCGATCCGATGTATGGCGTGAGCGAGACTTCCTTAAAGACGATTCTTCTGACAGCACGCTGTGAAGTGGAGACGATCCATGATCGTCATGACACGCTGTTTGGCGGTAAGCTGCCTGCACCGAACGCTTCCACCCTGCGTCCTCTGCAGAACTTTGTTCTGGATGCTCACTGTGATATCGGTATTGCGACAGACGGCGATGCAGACCGTCTGGGCGTTATCGACGATACGGGACGTTTCCTGCATCCCAATGACATTCTGGTGCTTCTGTATTACTACCTTGTGAAATATAAAGGCTGGAGAGGACCGGTTGTCCGCAATATCTGTACAACTCACCTGCTTGACCGTATCGCAGAGAAATTCGGCGAGAAGTGCTATGAGGTACCGGTTGGATTTAAGCATATTTCTGCAAAGATGGAAGAGACAGATGCCGTTATCGGCGGCGAGTCCTCCGGCGGTCTGACTGTTCGCGGTCATATCAAGGGTAAAGACGGCGTTTATGCAGCGAGCCTGCTCGTAGAGATGCTGGCTGTGACAGGACGTAAGCTGTCTGAGATTTATGCGGATGTTGAGAAGGAATGCGGTTCTATCTTCATGGAAGAGTGCGATTACCGTTTCACACAGGAAAAGAAAGTGGAAGTTCATCACACCCTTATGGAAGAGAAGAAGGTTCCGGAGCTGCCTTTCGAGGTGGATCATGTTTCCTATCTGGACGGCTGCAAGGTTTACTTCAAGAACGGCGGCTGGGTAGTAGCACGTTTCTCCGGCACAGAACCTCTGATCCGTATTTTCTGCGAAATGCCGACTGCGGAAGAAGCAAAGACAGTGCGTGAGATTTACGAGAACTTCCTTGAACTTGGAAAAGCGAACTGAATAACAGAAAGCTGATATACAAAAAGGGCCGTGGACATCGTTTCCACGGTCTTTTTGATGTCAGCTGCTTTATGTTTAAATTATGAAATTTGCTTTGCGCAGGATTGTTTTATGGGGTATAATATTTATATATGCATGATATGCGGCGCAGGAAGGTTTGCGCCCGGACAAATCCATGACAGAAGGAAGAAGGAAAATGTATAAGATTTTAGCAGGTTATCTGAACGATAACCAGATTTTAATGCTGGGGATGCTTGTCACGTTTGGTCTGACGTTTTTGATGCTGAAGCATCCGTTTTCATTTTTGCCCAGCGACCAGGGGCGGGCATTTGCGGTAAACGGAGAATTGTCGAGAGGAAAGCTCCGGGGAGTCGGACTGACTTTTGTGATCAGCTTTCTGGTCGGCGGCTTTTTATTTTTGCCCGTGGATACGGAATATCTTATTTATGCGATACTGCTGTTTGCAATGATGATGAGCGGGTATCTGGATGATGCGTCGGACAAGCCGTGGAACGAATATAAGAAGGGGCTCATTGACCTTGTCATTTCGATAGCGGCGGTGGCTACTTTTATCAATTTTAATTCCACGACGGTCATGATAGGCTCTGTGGAGGCCGAAATCCCTTCAGCACTGTATCTGTTACTGGGCGTTGTCCTTATATGGGTATCGGTCAATGTGACGAACTGTACGGACGGAGTGGACGGGCTGTGCGCCAGCACGGGAAGTGTGACTGTTCTGGCATTTGCGCTTTTGTTTTCGGAAACGCTTGGAAAATATGCTATGGCAGGCTTTTTATTCGTTTCGGTACTGTTTGCCTACCTGTATTTTAACAGTTCTCCGAGCAGCATGCTGATGGGGGACGCCGGTTCCAGAGCGTTAGGATTTTTTATTGCGGTGCTCACGATGAAGTCAGGACATCCGTTCGTTTATCTGCTTCTGGCAGCGGTGATGATAGTGGATGGCGGCATCGGGCTGGTGAAGATTTTTTTAAAACGCTTTTTGAAGATTTCCATATTGAAAAATACGAGGACGCCGCTTCACGACCATGTCCGTAAAAATAAGGGCTGGTCGGATGCTCAGGTGGTGGCCCGCTATGTGATCATACAGGTGCTGTTTGTAGTAGCGGCCGCCGCGCTGATCTGATGGGATATAAAGAATAAAAGGGCAGGAAATACATAAATCCCGCAGGGGCAAAACGCCTCTGCGGGATTTATGGTTTTTTTGCAAGCTGCAGGTCGATGGTATCGTACAGTGTGATGGAGCCGCCATGTCTGCGTATTGCATCCTCGATTTCTGAGAAAAATTTTTCCCTTATGTTTTGTTCTATCGCAATGTGGTCGGAATAGGTTCCGAGCAGTATACTGTATTCACTTGCGGAAAAGGTACGGGTCCTGTGGAACAGGGCATAACCGATATTTGTGAAGCCATATTTTTCTGCAGTCGTTGCCCGTTGCATTGCCTGCTTTTCGCTGTATTCTGTCGGCACTGCAGGCTTTTTATGATGGAAAGGATAATAATATTCAGCGTATATCCTGTCCATTTCCACAGCGAGGGCTGTATCGTTCTTGGCGCGATAAGGATGGTTGGCGAATCTTGCGAATATACCGCCGCTTTTGAGCATGGAGAACACCTTGGTATATCCGATGCTCTCCGGGATCCAGTGGAATGCCGATGCGGAATAGACCAGGTCATAGGCATTCTTTGAAAAAGACACATCTTCAAATTTGTTCGTTATAACGGAAAACTCAGAATAGTCTTTAAATTTTTCCCTGCACAGTTCAGAAAATTGTATACCGTATTCCACTGCGGTCAGCTTGCATCCTGTTTTTAAAAACGGCAGGGTTGCCTGACCGCCGCCGATGCCTACTTCTACGGCATGGCAGGATTCATTAAGAGCGATATGGTCGAATATTGTTTTATAAAGTTCTTCAGGATACCCTGGGCGAAATTTTTCATAGACAGAAGCCACGGTATCAAATGTCCATTCCAGTCCGTTGATGATCATCGCGATATCCTCCTGAAAGTATTGTTTTTTGATATATATCATAGCATACATATAAGAAAATTTACAACGGCGGATATATGGCAAGAAGAAGTGAAAAAGCGGGAATGCCGTTATTACTGAAGATTATCGGCACTTAAAATTTACTGAAAATAAAAATGAGAAAATAGATTTTTAGAAAAAAACGTAAGAGAACGATTCCAGATATTCACAGAAATTTTAAAGGTTTCGGTAAAATAGTGTATAAAACAGATGATTTTTGAGTGCTGATGCGGTATTTCAGACAAAAAACGACGATTTTCGTATAAAATCAGGGATGTTGACAAAATGAAGAAAATGAATAAAATGTAGCATCGACAGGATAAAAAGCCTGCAAATATAAGTATTAAACGGGTTATTGAAAGGATGTGACAAGATGAACCGCATGAAGATAAGACTGAACGGGACTGCAGATGTGAGAGAATTTGTATATGAAGCGGAAAAATGTGATTTTGACGTGGATATCCAGTATGAATCTACAGTCGTGGATGCCAAATCTATTCTGGGCATCATCAGCCTTGGGATGGCAAAGGTTCTGACGGTATACTGTCACGGTGAAAATCCGGATTTTATGAATAAGATCCAGAAATTTGCCGTAGCTGTATAAGTCTGTAAACGGCCACAAATTGAATATAAGGAAAGGCTGAAAATATTTTTTGGTTTAGCCGCAAGGGATGTCCCCCTTTTGCATTTTCAGGAAATGCAGAGGGGGATTTTGGTTTTCAGCATTCATTCCGGGGATACTTGTATGTATACACTTTGATGCCGCGCAGGTCTTTTGGAACTTGTATAAAAAATCAAAAATAATTTAACACAAATTTTCAAATCAGTAAAACAGATTTTTTGTGCAAAAGATTATGAGAACGATTTTATATAAAAAAGATGAAACGGAGAGCGTCGGTAAAATTTATAAAATGCCGCCAAAATTAGCGGGTACGGATTGAAAAAGATGACAAAACCGCGTGCTTTAAAGGCTTTTTGACAGCGGTTGACAAATTTCACAAATCGGATAAAATGGAATCATCAAGAGGCGAGAGCGAAAAAAGCCTTTTGACAAATGCTTAATATTTTATATTAAGCGTACCCCCTCTTTTTTATATACTATACCCCCCTTTAGAGCCCTTCTGCCACCCTCCCCCCCTTTTTTAGGCAGAAGGGCGCTTTTTTTATGTGTACTCGCGCGCGGCGAAAGTGTCGCTGACGCGACCGCGCTTGACGTAGAGTGTGTGCCCTGGCGCACACTCTTTTATTGTGGGTCGGATAGACCCTGTTGAGTACGTTGGAGTTTCTCAACAGAGA
>Elaine_p2__coassemble_1593_pt1 | contig 11300 bp, 11 predicted proteins | sample Elaine_p2__metabat2_high_PE_033 | metagenome-assembled genome bin Elaine_p2 | reverse complement strand
TAAAGAAGCTGCCACAAAGGAATATGCTGATTCTATTGTTGCAGCTGCAAAATCAGAGGTTCCAATTGTTGTGGATGGCAGCCACCCGTTTCCCGCTGAATCTTATAAAGCTGGTCAGAAATATGTTATCGCAAAGGCTGGAACATATCTCGGACAAAAATGTGAAGTTGGCGATCTTATTCTTATCGTAAAGGATTATCAGTCTGGTTCTGCTGCTGATTCTGACGGATTAGTATTACAGGCTAATATTAACGGAGCTGTAACTGGTGCCGAATCTTCTATCGACGGAGAAATCGTTGTGTTTAGTGGAGCTACGGGTAAGGTTATCAAGTCATCTAATATCAATATGACGCAGCTTAGTGATGCCGTCTCAAAAGCCCATGAACACGCTAATAAAGATAAGCTTGATACTTTTACTAAGACACAGGAAGAGTTGCTGAATGAGGCTGCTACAACTGCACAGGACAAGGTAGACGCACTTAAGGAAACCGTTAATGGAAAGGCAGATAAAGCTACTTCTCTTGCCGGTTATGGAATTGCTGACGCTTATACAAAGACGGAAGTTGATGGGAAATTAAAGACCATTACTGAAAATCTTAACAGCAAAGTTGATGCAGCGACCGTAGATAGTAAGATTTTGGCATCTGAGGAAAAGATTACAGCGGCATACGGAACGGCAATTGATGAAAAGATTAAGGCTAAGGTCGGAGCAATTCCGGACGAAACAACCCTAAAAGATTACATCGATACTGCTATTGGTTCTGGTGGCACTGCATCTTCTGAGGCTATCGCAAAAGCCAAGGATGAAGCCATTAAGACATCGAAGGCTTATACGGACGAGGCTCTTACTGTTACCGAATTCTAAGGGAGATACATACAATGGCAGATACTAAACAGATTTTGTCTGCCATTGGTACGACAAAAAACAGGGTTGATACTCTCCCATTGAAAAATGGACAACTGATTTTTGTACAGGACGCAAAATCGATTGCGCTAGATTTTAATGGGAAAAGAGTATTCTATAATCAGATCGTATCGATGCAGACAGAAGACGAAAGAATTTCTATTCTGGCTCCTATAAATGATTTATATTACTTCGTGATAGAAACTGCCGTTTTATGGACTTATCACGGCAAATGGATTCCGATTACAACTCCACCGAATCAGATTATTTCCATAGTGGATGATACTCTTCCACTTAACGGCGCAGAAGGAACTCTATATATCAATAAAAGGGAGCAAGCCAGCTATATTTGGGACGGAACGACTTCACAATTCATTCCAGTTGGCGCATACTATTCTATCGCTACAAGCGATGACATAGAGCGGTTATTTGTCGGTGGCTAATCAAACGCCACCGCTATTTATATATTATAACAAACATATTAGGAGGAACTAAATTATGGGTAGTTACATAGATGAAAGAGCAGTTGAAAAGAAAATTCTTACACTGGAAGGCTTAACAACCTACAACACAAATCTACTGAAAAAGGTTGATGAGAAAGACACTGCCATCTTAAATCAGGCAAAGGTGTATACTGATGCGCTGAAAAACGGTCAGGTAAACACGAACAAAACGGATATTGCAGCTTTAAAGACAGGTAAAGCTGATAAGTCTACAACGTTGGCTGGATATGGCATCGGTGACGCATATACAAAAGCACAGACCGATGCAAAAATCACAACTGAAATCGGAAAAGCTGGACACTTAAAGAGAGAAATCGTTACGCAGCTTCCTGAACCATCCGCTGCTGATGAGCACACCATTTACATGATTGCAAAGACTGCGAAAGAAGGACAGAACGAATACGACGAATACATGGTTGTAAGCGTTCAGGGCGTAAAAAAGCTTGAGAAAATTGGAGATTCTAAAGTAGACCTGACGAACTATGCATTAAAGACAGAAGTTGCGACCGCAAAACAGGAAGCTATCAATACTGCTGCCGGTGACGCAACTACAAAAGCAAACAAGGCTCTGCAGGATGCCAAAGAATATTCAGATGGTCTTGCGCCTAATTATGCTACTGCTGCTCAGGGTGCTAAAGCCGATACCGCTCTGCAGAAAAACAGCATTGCTCCCGGTACCGCAAACGGTAGCATCGCTGTTGGAGGAAGCGATGTACTTGTTAAGGGTCTTAAGAGCGCAGCTTATACAGATGCTACTGCATACGAAAAGGCTGGCGCTGTATCTGCTCTTGAAAAAGGACAGGTTGCAACAAATAAGAATGATATTACTGCGATCAAGGGCAGACTTGATACGCTCGAGGGCGTAAGTTATGCAGAAATTTCCGAGGAAGAAATTCTCGCTCTGTTCGCATAATTAAATGATGTAGAGGATTAGGGGATATTGCATCCCCTAACTCTCTTCTCATAGAACGGAGGAAACATGGAAATTAAATATTTTGGAAAAAAATCGGCACTTGCACTCAAAAAGGTGTTCGCGCCAATTAACCATACGCATAACTACGCTGGAAGTTCGTCTGCTGGAGGAGTGGCAAACAGCGCAGCAAGATTATCAACTGCAAGAAATATTAATAATATTGCATTTGATGGAACAAAAAATATAACCATTGAGGCAAACCCTCAAAGCAATCAGCTTTCAGCTCAAAATCTGAATGACGTAAAAACGCCCGGATTTTATTTTGCTACTGGCGGAAACTCTGTTACAAATAAACCGGGGGAGGTCGGTGCTTTCGGACTTATTGTAATGAAAAGCTCCGGTAGTTATATTGAGCAGATCCTTATAGAGGGTGATATACATAAAGGCAAAATTTGGCAAAGACAGTTTGGTGGGACTGCTTGGAGTTCATGGACATATGTATATTCTCAGTTATTCAAACCTTCAAAATCTGATGTTGGGCTTTCTTCGGTTGAAAACAAATCGTCTGCCACCATTCGTGGAGAGATAACAAAGGAAAACGTTACAAGAGCACTTGGCTATACTCCTCCGACGACAAATACCACATATGTAACTGGTAATGCTTCTACTGCCGGTATTACAAAACTTTATGGCAGCACTGGTCAGGCTACTGATGGATCTATGACTCAGGCGGCCATTACCTCTGCTCTGTCTGGAGCATCAGGAACAAAGGTTGTTATAAGTGCTTCTGAACCTTCATGTAATATTAATGATGAATGGCTTTTACCATATTAAAATTTTAGGGTACACATTGATTTGTGTACCCTATTTTTTACCATTTTATTGTTTTTCAAAATAATCAAGCCGAGCCTCTGATACTCCGCGCACAAATGCAAATTGCCCTGTCATTGGTGCTGGAACGTTTATCGTTTTCACATAATCTTCTGTCGTGAATTGATACATAAGCATCTGTATTCTACTATCTAACTCTTTTGTCATTCTACCGAGTTCAATAATTCTCTTATGCATCATAATGAATGATTTAATCGGAAAAATTTCTGAATTTGTAAATGGGTCATTGAATTGGTTGTCTAACAGCCCTATCATTGAGCCGTATATAAAGCCGAGTTCTTTCAATGCCGACGGGTCGTAACAGGATAATGATGCGGAATTGTCATCTTCCACTACGATACGGTTCAACATCTTTATCATATATTCTGGACATTTTCTCTGCCCGCTCTCCCAGTTGCTCAACGTTCTTACCGGAATTCCATATGTTTCAGAAAATTCTTTCTGTGTCATGCCTGATATTTCTCTGATTCTTTTGATGCTATTTGTTGTTTCCATAGTATACCCCCACTACTTTTTATGGATGCTTGTTTATAAGCATACTATATCACTCACTGAGTGTTTTTGCAATATTATTTTGAACTCAATGGGTATTTTTTGTTTGAATGCAAAAATTAAATCCATGATGTTCGTTATACCCATATTGTTTCTCTTAATTAAGTAGGGATTTGCAAAATAAAATGAGTAAATATTATGGCTCTGTAACTCTAAGTGAGGCAAATGAAAAGGCGGTATTAAAATACTTACTGTTGGATGTTGATTTAATGAGCAAATATGGTAATTGCAATTTTTCAGTAATCGTTAATAGCGCCCAGTTTTATTCCGGAACCATGTACTCTGATGGTGGTGTAACTGCATGGGGACAAATCCAGCAGCGGAATTCCGACAATGCTCCGGGTAGTTTATATAGTTTCTACTATAACAGAGGTGCTGATCCAGTATTAAAAAAATTGGGTAGGTCCGGAATCATTGCGGGGGTTGGCGGGTATTGGATGGACCCGCCCGCCGGGGAATATAAAGAATGGACTACAGGATGTGTGCGTTGGAATGGAGACGACCTTGTAGTTACGGTTGAAGATGATTATGCACAAGGGCATCTGAATGTTGGAGCTAAAGTTGGTAGTAAGAGCAGACCCGGGCAATGGGGCGATAAAACAGGCGGACTAATTACATTAAAATATTAACTTTTGCAATTTTTAGACCTGTAAAATTACTACTTAGAAAAATAAAAGAGACATGCATTAAGCATGTCTCTTAAAATACAGCATCGAGAATCGAACTCTTTAATTTATAACACCGTCTGTTTGCTGATTGAATACAGTAGGGAGAGTATACAAAATTCTCCTTTCATCCAAAAATGTAGAACATATGTTCTGATTACCTTTTTGATTACCTTTTCAAATCTGCTCACGCAAACCCCTTATAAATAAAGGGAAATTAATGCGGAAGATGGGACTTGAACCCACACGGCATTGCTGCCACAAGATCCTTAGTCTTGCTCGTCTGCCAGTTCCGACACTTCCGCATGCGGCTCGCCGCTGCAAGTAGTATATTATCATTTTGAATCTCAAAAGTCAACTATTATTTTAAATTTTTTTGAAATTTTTTTCAGATAAATTTTTTTGAAAAAAATCAAAAAAAAGCTTGCAATCATTATGCAGCTGTGATATTATATCACTTGTCAGCGGCACAAAAGAGTTCACAAGAGCTCAGAAAGCCAAAGATAAATGCAGGAATGGCGGAATTGGCAGACGCGTACGGTTCAGGTCCGTATGGTAGCAATACCATGAGAGTTCAAGTCTCTTTTCCTGCATTATTTTTTTATAAAAAACCACTGAAGTTCCTGCTTCAGTGGTTTTTTTCATTGCTCTGCCCTCTTTCCTTTTCCCCCCGCTCCTTCTCGCGTCGCTTCTCTTTATTCAGTCCGCCGCTGGTCGGTTCTACACCGCTCTTTAAAAAACTCGCGCGCATCACCGCATTTTCTCCAAATCTGGCACGAATACTGTCTATCGCCTGATTCGCCCTTTCCAGCTTCTCATAATCCACTGTATCAAACAGGCTGTACTGCCGGTATTCTGCCTCCGTCAGCCTCGTTGCCGTCACCTGTAAAAGCCGTATCGGCTTTCTGCCGTCCCACATCTTCTTTAAAAGCTGACAGGCTGTTTCAAAAATCTCCTCCGTCACATCGGTCGAAGAATCCAGCCGTATCTGCCTGCTGCTGTTTTCAAAACTGCTCGTCCGCATCCCGACCGACACGCCGCCCGCCTTTTTATGGTCTGCCCGCAGCCGGATCCCCACCGTCTCGCACAAAGAAAGCAGTATCTGCCTCGCATATGCCATATCGGTCACATCCTCCGCCGTCGTCACGCTGTTGCCGCATCCTTTATTTTCTGCCTCCATATCGAACATCCCGGCGCTTTCCCGCCCCCATGCATACTCATAGAGCGCCAGCCCATGCTTTTTCATATGAGCAGACAGCATCCCCTTATCCGCATGCGCCAAATCCCCTATCGTATAAATCCCCAGCCCCTTTAACCGCTGTGTCGCCGCTCTTCCCGCAAACAGCAGGCTGGAGACCGGAAGCGGCCAGAGCTTTTCCGGAATCTCTTCCGGAAAGAGCGTATGGACCATATCGGGCTTTTTGAAATCACCCGCCATCTTCGCAAGCAAACGATTGCAAGACACCCCGATATTTACCGTAAATCCCAATGTATCCTTTATCTCTTCCCGCAGGCGGTTTGCAAATACCTCCGGCGCCGCATACATCTCCCCGAACCCTTCAAACTCTGCCCATGCCTCATCAATACTGTAAGGAACTACCTTGTCCGTGTATTTTCCCAAAAGTGCGCGCAAACGGCCGGACTGCTCCACATATGCATGAAAATCCGGCCTTACCACTACCAGTCCCGGACATTTCCGCTTTGCCGACATCAACGGTTCGCCCGTTGTGATCCCGTATTTTTTGGCAGGAGTACTTTTTGCCAGCACAACGCCGTGCCGGGTTTCCTCATCGCCGCCCACCGCCGACGGAATCGTCCGCAAATCTGTACTGTCCGTCCCGTTTTTCAGCCTTTCAATGGCACTCCAACTCAAAAACGCACTGTTTACATCTATATGAAATACGACCTTTCCCTCTCTCACGTCTGCTTTTTCTCCTGTTTTCCCATCACACTTCCGTATATCTCGAACAGCAGCTTCAAAATCTGCCGCATCCGTTTCCTTGTATCTGGTTCTATGCCGCGCAGTTCCCGAAGGCAGATTTTAAGATTATTTTTCCAATTCTGGGCAAATTCAAAAACAGTCGTTGCACCTGTCTTTCCGATAATCCCGAAAAAAGTGTCCACAAACAGCTCTCGTTCTTCCTCCGACAGCGCAAATATCCATTCGTTCAACACCTTGTCCATACGCTTCTGCTTTTCCTCGATATCCGTTTCCCGAACCAGTTTTCCGTCTTCTATCTGCCATGTATAAGCGTTATGCTGCATCATCCCATACGCGGAGCTTTTCACAACCTCATATCGTTCTTCATTCTGCAAAAGCATCCCGACTACAGACGATGTCGGCAGTATCCGATGCAGCCTCCCCCTCACCTCACGGTAACCCTCCTCGGAAAGAAGCTCCGGTAAAAACCCCGGTCCATCCAGGCTGTAAATTTCCCGTATCCTCCGCCTCACCCCGCCATCTGCCCACATAGAAGCAAAAACAGCCAGATTTCCGCCTTTAGAATGTCCGCATATCAAAAATGGACCGTCTATCCTGCAGGCTGCCTGATTCAGATATACCGCACTCATCCGCTGAGACGGCAGAGGACGGGTAAATGCCATATTAAAATCTTCTTTCCAGCCTATCACCGAATCATCCGTCCCTCTGAATGCGATGACCGGAGCACAGCCCTCAGGAAAAAACGTGACTGCCCCAAACTGAAGCTCCTCCTCTTCCTGCGTCCGCGCCCGATAATTATTACAAAGCATTTTTTCGTATCTGCAGCTTCCAAGCAGCGTTTCCCACAGCTGCCTGTTCTCCTTTTCATACCACTTATCTGCAAAGACCACGTCCGGATCCATCTTTTCATTGATCTCGTGAAGCGTTACCCCTCTCTCTCGTTGAGCAATCGCAGGCACGATGCCGTCAAATTTCAAATAGGATAACTGCGCCAGCAAAAGCGCATCCGCCTCTCCGAAAGGGACTTCCGAGAAGCTTTTATCTCCATACTCATTCAGATAGCTGATGATATTTCCCATAAAACGCCTTTCCTTTATATCCTGCCTTTCCAGACAATCTGCTCAGGCCGCACCCCGGCTGCCTCCTCTACATGCCGCATCAAATTCCTTCAGCTTCTGCTTTGCCTGTGGCGTCAGCTCCTTCGGAACCTGAATCTGCACTGTCACATACATATCTCCGTATGTGCCCGGCTGTTTCATCGAAACAACGCCCTTGCCCTTCAACCTGATACGGCTGCCGGACTGTGTGCCCGGTGCGATACGGCACATGACTTTGCCGCTCAGCGTTGTGATCTCTGCCTCTCCGCCAAGAACCGCTGTCACAAAAGGAACCGATACGGATGTGTATATATCCATTCCCTTTCTTTCAAATCCCTGCTTCTTGCCGACAGCCACCTTTAAAAACAGATCTCCCGGCTCTCTGCCTTTGCCTCCGGGCATTCCTTTTCCTTTTAACCGGATACTCTTTCCCTCTTCTATCCCTGCCGGAATATGCACCTGTATAGAGGAAGTCCTGCCGCTGCTGTCCCGCAGCGAAAGACTCTTTTCACATCCGAATGCCGCTTCTTCAAAGCTGATTTCCACCTCTGCATGCAGATCCTCTCCCTTTTCCGAAAAAGCCCTGCCGCCGGCTCCAAATCCACCTCTCCCGGAATCACCTTTTGCAGAATTTCCCCGGAACATATTTCCGAACAGATCTTCAAACAAATCCCCCATATCGCCGTCTTCAAAATGAAACTCCTGAAATCCTCCTCTGCGTCCGTCCGATGTCCATCCCGATTCACGTTCCTGGGCCCGTCCTGAGCTTTGATCAAACGCCGCATGACCAAAACGGTCATAAAGTTTCCTTTTTTCAGGATCACTCAAAACACCATATGCCTCCGTGACCTCTTTAAACCTCTGCTCCGCTTCTGCATTGTCCTTATTGGAATCCGGATGATACTTTTTTGCGAGCTTCCTATACGCTTTTTTGACAGTCGCGTCATCTGCATCCCTTGAAATTCCCAAAATCTCATAATAATCTCTTTTCACAGCCATTTTTTCACCTTCCGTTCCTTCCTGCAGTCAGAATATGCTCTGCAGGGCACGCTATCTGAAAACATCCCCGGAATGCTCCGGGGATGTCGTTCACCGGCTCATTCTCCGGTTTCTTTTGTTTCTTTGTTCTATTTCAAATATAACACTAGTGTTCTGCCCTGTCAACCGGACGGCTGTGTTTTTAGAGATTTTTTACAATATCAGCAGCTTACAGCTTTTCTGAATGCATCCAGCAATTCCTCATATGTCTCAAATGCCGGTATCTGCGGATAGTCTTTTCTTATCTTTTCCGTACTTCTGAACAGAAATCCATCTTTTCCGGCAAGTATCATTTCCAGGTCGTTATAGCTGTCCCCTGCCGCCACCGTCTCGTATCCGATAGATTGCAATGCCTTTACCGTAGTCAGTTTTGAATGCTCCACGCGCATTTTAAAATCAACTATCTCACCATCCTGCGCCACTTTAAGGCTGTTGCATAAAATCGTCGGAAACCCCAGCTTCCTCATAAGAGGCCGCGCAAATTCCTCAAAGGTATCGCTGATGATGACCACCTGTGTAAGCTCCCTTAATGCATCCAGAAATTCCCGTGCCCCCGTCAGCGGTTCTATCCTCTCTATCGTCTCCTGAATCTGACGGATACCAAGGCCATGCTCTTTTAAAACAGAAAGTCTCCAACGCATGAGCTTTTCATAATCCGGTTCATCTCTCGTTGTCCTTTCCAACTCAGGAATCCCGCTCTCTTTTGCAAACGCTATCCAGATTTCCGGAACAAGAACCCCTTCCAGATCCAAACATACCATCTTCATTCTGTCTGCCTCCTTCCTTAATGACAAAACACTCAAATATACCGTCAGCGCATCCGTTCAGGAAACCCTGCCTCTTAATTTTATCCGATAAATCCTTCTGAGAGAATCATCCACACGTTCCTGACTGATAGTACCATCCTGCAGAGCAGCCAGAACTCCCTCATATGCCTGAACAAAATCTTCCGGCATCAATACCATATCCGCTCCCGCCTTCAGAGTCATTATTGCTGCGACATCCGGCTCATAATATTCGGTTATAGCTCCCATATTCAATGCGTCTGTGATAATGATTCCGTCATACCCCAACTCGCCTCGTAATATTCCTGTGATAACACTTTCCGACAGGCTGGAAGGCATATTGTCTCCTCCGGTCAATTCAGGAGCGCTGATATGTCCTACCATAACCATATCTGTCCCTGCCCCAATGCCCGACCGGAACGGTACAAACTCCTCCGCTTCCATCTCTTCTCTGGTCCGGTCCGTCTGCGCTGCCCCGGTATGCGAATCAGCAGCCGTATCTCCATGTCCCGGAAAATGCTTGATGCAGGCGCTCACTCCCGTCTGCTGCAGCCCTTCTACCGAAGCCGCCACCATCCTGCCGACAGTCTCTGCATCCGAAGAAAACGCCCTGTCTCCGATTGCCGTATTATCTGCGTTGGTCAACACATCTGCCACCGGCGCAAAATCCACATTAAATCCATATTCCAAAAGATATGTCCCGACTTTTGTGTAGGCGTCCCGCGCCGCCTGTTCATCTCCTTCTGCGCCGATATCTGCCATCGGTCCGACATTTTCAAGTTTCAGTGACTCTGAAACCCGCGATACCTTACCGCCTTCCTCATCAACTCCTAAAAACAGAGGATAAATACTGTAAGAAACCGTATTGGAAAGCATTTCTTTCACCTGCTCTTCCGACTGGATATTCTGGGAAAAATATATCAGCCCGCCAACCGGATATTTTGCCAGCGCCTCCTTCGTACCTTCCCCCGCCTGAACTGCCTGCCCTACTCCTGTCAGCTGCTCGGGTGTTATAAAAAAGAGACCTGCCGCCTTCTGCTCCAGCGTCATTCCCGCTATCGTATCCTCTATCATATCATTTAACGCATCTTCGCTTGTATATTCCGTCACAGTTTCTTCCGCGCTCTCTTCTTCAAAAAGAGCAGCCACAGCCGATTCTGCCTCTGCTGATTCCGCTGCCTTAGAGGCTTCTATTGCCGCTTCTCTTTCTGCCTGCTTTGCTTCCTTCGCGCCTGCCATCGCTCCTGCTGCCGCACGGACGCCTGCCGTACAGCCAACGATGACTGCCACCACCACTATTACCATTACTGTATAAGAAATAATCTGATTCCGTTTTCTTCTCTTTCGTCTGTTCTCTCTCTTTGATTCTGACATTCCGTAGAAACCCCTTTGTGCTGCTGTTATCCTTTTTCTATTATAGACTAACACAAACGGAAGCGGGTATCAATCATCTTTTTGATCAATACCCGCTCCTAAACTTCAATGTCCAATGGTCTAACCTCCGTTTTTCTGTATCTTTCCAATCTCCCTGACTTGTTACTGACTTCTGTAATACGTCCCTTTCAACATCCCCCAACGGCTTGTCCGTTCCATCGTGTTTCCCTGTCGTCAAAAAACATCTTATCGGTTTGTACTACTGAGTCTTTTGTTGTACTCCTAAGCCTTTCTGTGTACTCAATACATATACCATCTGCATCCTGCTCTTTAAAGTAATCGAACTGTCAGTTCTCTTTAAAGACTCCCTATGAACTTTTGCTTGTACCCTTCTTCTGTCTCTGATGCTTTCGATACTCGATGCGACTCTTTCAAATATAAATGGAAATTTCCTGTCATTTCACTGCATCTTTAACTTTGAAAGGGGATATAAGATTATGCTTTCGGCGGAATTACCTCCTTTTCTTTTTTATTGTTTTTCTTTTATCTTCCTTGTTTGTAACTTCATTATATATTCCATATCCTTATTTGTCAACATATTTTCTGATATTTTTTTCATTTTATTTATTTTATCTG
>Elaine_p2__coassemble_934_pt1 | contig 18484 bp, 15 predicted proteins | sample Elaine_p2__metabat2_high_PE_033 | metagenome-assembled genome bin Elaine_p2 | reverse complement strand
AGTTAACTAAAATAGCTGAGTCAACGCTCTTTTTTACATTTTCTTCTGTAAATTTAAATATCCACGCCTTTAATCCATGAATCCCACTGACATGAGTATACCCATCTTCATACTCAACTGTAATTGGAATACCCAGTTTTTTCTTTGCCAACCATGCAGCCCACGCTACTTCTGGCTTATAATTATAAAATATAATATTATCAACTTTTCGTGCTGCATTTTCCTTTTTAATTTGCATGTAGATAAATAAGATTGAACTTATTGTATTTATCAGCGGGAAGTCAATTATAGGGCAATAAATCACTTCAACATTTAAAGCCATTTCTGTCATTTTCTTATATAATCTTCCGCTTTTGCCATTTACAAGCCCACTTGACAATATTTTGACTTCACAATTATTTGCAGTAAGAGCTTCCGTAATACCTGCAATTTTGTTATTTGCAGGCTGTGAATATATATTTTGATTTCTTCGATTCTTTATGAGTGTTTCCGTCATAAAATTATTTAAGTATAAGATTCTCTTCATCTTATCAGCATCTTTCTATATAAAATCAAATCTTTCTCTGGGTCTGTCTTTTCAGCAATATACTGATTATTAAACTCCAACATAGAATCAATGCCGCTCTGATCAAGACTCAGCATTTGATTTATGATCTCCACAAACTTTTTCTGCTCACTCAACTTTGCCCCAATATCCAAATGCTCAATATAGTCATCCCACGGGGTCACACCTTTGCTCAAAATACAAAGACAGTTGTTCATCATAGCCTCTACAATCACATGACCGTAATTTTCACCCAACGTAGGGAAAAAGAAAGCATGATATTGTTCAAAAATATGAGGAATATCCTTATGTTTAGCCTCACCGCAATACCTTATCTTGACATTATCAGTCATCTTTTTCATGAGTTCTTCACACTCAGACCAATAGTCCTTGTCTTCCATCGGACCATAAATATCAAAAATAACATTTCCTTCAGTGATTTTGCTCAATACCTCAAGAGCATATTTGATGTTCTTTTTCGGGAAAATTCTGGAGACAAATACCAGTCTTAATTCCCCCGGCTTCTTGGAAAGATACCGCTTTTTCGGAACGAATTTTGCTGACAAATTAGGAATGGTAAACACATCAGCTTTTGCAAATTTCCTCTTTATATCACGTTCTTCAATATCACTTGTTGCATGCCACAAAAGTCCATCATATAGCCCAAATAATTTTGCAATATAAATATAAGAATATTTCTTTAATTTCTTATTTTCACATCCACCCGTAAAATCACCTCGAGGCGTCAAAATCACAGGTTTCTTTTTAAGCTTTCCCATACGGCGCAAAAGCAGTGGGCAAATCGTAAAAATAGGCGAAAAAAAGCCATTTAAATACATTACATCATAATTGATGCTATTAATAACTTTTTCAAATCCTTTTAAGTTCTGCTGGTCAGTGCTAAGATAGTACACCTTTGCATGCCCTACTTCATTCCACTGGTTAATATTCACACCATTATACGGTACCGTTTCCTTATAATCCCTGTCTGCACAAAGAACATAAAACTCAAACTGTTCATATAGATTTTCAACCATGTTAATGCAGGACTGAATCGGCCCTCCCCCCTTATAACCCGGTGTATACTGCCCATTCAAAATCAAAATTCTTCTTTTTATCATTTATCTCACCCACGCTTACGCCTTTAAATCTCTCTGTTGTTCTATTTTTACACCTAACCTCTCACATTCATACAGCTTGGCATCCACTAAATAGCGATACCAATACGCCTGCAGAAAGGTATAAATCTTTCCCTCAATACCATCCAAAAAACCCAACCTAAAATAATATCTATAAATGAAATATAAATGTGCACGAAAAAACTTCGGCAAACTATAATAGCCATGGTTCTTCACAAAACGTTTTACTTTAGCTTGTATTGACGTCGAAGTTTCCTCTACCGATTTCTCTCCATTCGTTATATCTGACTTCATCTGCTGATCTAACACTTCTTTATTTGAATACCAGTTATGCTTATTGATCCACCATTCCAAAGACTTATTATTATTATCAGAAAAATCATTCTTAAAAGTAACAACTTCGCCGTCTGTAATAATTAAGTGTTCATCCATAAGTTTCATTTCAGACATTCCATGGCCTACCCGAAAAATTCTCATTAAAAGTTCTGGGTATTTACCGCCATGTTTCAGCCATTTCCCCATGAAATAGACCCTACGACGAAGAATCACACCATTTACTTTTTCCGGAAGATTATCCAATTTTTCATCGATTTCATCTGCCAATTCCGAAGTAAGCTCCTCATCCGCATCAATCTTCATAACCCACTCTGTCTGAAGATTGATGTTGTCTAGTGCCCAGTTAAACTGTGCAGCATGATTCTCAAATTGATGTTCATAAATCTCCGCCCCAAGTGACTTTGCCAGTTCCACTGTTTTATCAGTAGAATAAGCATCAATAATCACAACACGTTGCGCTACATTCTTAAAAGATGCAATGCACTTTCCTAAATTTTGTTCTTCATTCTTTGTAAGAATAATAATTGTTAAATCTGCCATTTTTCATTTTACCCATTGTGAAATATATTGCATATTCTTAAGTAACAATAAGACCATAAATTCCAAAAACGCTATTGCTGACGCAACACCATTATGCCAGACATTAGATACCACAAATTTTTAAACACACTCGACTATGTTGCTGTTACCCCAAAATGTCATTATGCCTTGTCCCCCAGCTTCTTAATTACCTTTGCCGGATTTCCCACAATCACACAATTACCTTCAAACTTCCCGCTTACCACAGCACCAGCTCCAACAACACACCCGTCTCCCAGCACTGTCCCTTTCAATATAATAGTGTTACAACCAATAAAACAATTCTTTCCTATTCTTATCTCCCTTGACGGCACGAAATCACTGTCCCCTCCCTTCGGATCATTCAGCAATTTATTTCTTACTTCTGCCTCAATCGGATGAAAATCATTATCCAGAATCTTACAGTTACCGCCAATACAGGTATTCTCTCCAATATAAATTCCCTTTCTGGCATAAATCGTTGCACCGCTGATTCCTACATTATCTCCAATTTCGATTACTGCTCCCGGCGCACGGGTAACAATAATTGTCCTACTATAAAGTCCTACAAGATTGCTGAGAAAACTGCTCTTAACCGTAACATTTTCTCCGATTTTCAATTTTGCTCCATTTTTATTAAAGATAACCGGCACACCTTTTAACAAAAGATTCTTTCCATATTCTACTTTTGTCAACTTCATCAATACTTTGAACCAGTTACTGTTCATCTTTTCTGTCTCCTCATATCCTCAATACTTCTTCACAGCCCTCTTTGCCCGTTATCTTTCAATCTCTCCGAAAAATATCCCGCGTATATACCTTTTCCTTCACATCATCCAAGCATTCATCATATCTGTTCGCAATGATTGCCTGACTCATTTCTTTAAACCTTTCCAAATCATTAACAACCACGCTTCCAAAGAACGTGCTTCCATCTTCCAGCGTTGGTTCATAAATCACCACTGTTGCCCCTTTCGCCTTAATCCGCTTCATAACTCCCTGAATCGAACTCTGGCGAAAATTATCACTGTTGCTCTTCATCGTCAAACGATATACGCCGACCACGCAGGATTTTTCCTCATCAGCCCGATAATCGCCACGATTATAATAATCATAATACCCAGCCATTTTCAGCACACGATCGGCAATAAAATCCTTACGAGTGCGATTGCTTTCTACAATCGCCTCAATAAGATTTTCCGGCACATCCTCATAATTTGCTAAAAGCTGCTTGGTGTCCTTTGGCAAACAATATCCACCATAACCAAAACTGGGGTTGTTATAGTGGCTTCCAATGCGAGGATCAAGACAAACACCGTCAATAATCTGACTGGTATTCAGTCCTTTACTTTCCGCATATGTATCCAGTTCATTAAAATAAGCTACCCTCAACGCAAGATATGTATTGGCAAACAGCTTAACGGCCTCTGCTTCTGTAAATCCCATGAACAGCGTATCAATGTTTTCTTTAATTGCCCCCTCCTGCAAAAGAGCTGCAAATTCATGTGCTGCTTCTGTCAACCGTTTATTCTTCAAATCTGTTCCCACAATAATGCGGGACGGATACAGATTGTCATAAAGTGCTTTTGATTCGCGCAGAAATTCCGGACTGAAAATAATATTCTCGCTGTGAAATTTTTCTCTTACACTTGCCGTATATCCCACAGGAATTGTAGATTTAATAACCATAACAGCATTTGGGTTATATTCCATAACAAGCCTGATTACTGCCTCCACTGCAGAAGTATCAAAATGCTGCGTCTTACTGTCATAATTCGTCGGCGCTGCGATCACCACAAAATCCGCCTCTTCATAAGCTGATTTTGCATCAAGCGTCGCCGTTAAATCCAAATCTTTTTCCGCCAGATATTTTTCAATATATTCATCCTGAATCGGAGATTTCCTATTATTAATCAATTCTACCTTTTCAGGTACAATATCCACCGCCATCACTTTATGATGCTGCGCCAGCAAGGTCGCGATCGACAATCCTACATAACCTGTGCCTGCAACTGCAATCTTATAATCCTTCATCCCGCTTCACTCCTTCTCTCAATCTCCTCATCGCCACAAAACCGCTCACTGCTCACCCCGCAGCCTTCTCTTCTCCCACATCTTCCCCACAAATCTCCTGTCCCCCGGCATTTAACGTTCCTTCTTCTCTCCCCCTCTGGCACTCCACTTCAACCGTACAACCGTCCCACTCTCCGCGCGCAGCCTTTTTCCGTTCCTTTTCCCCCTCCAGTGCCAAAATCTCTTTTCCATATCTCCTTACAGAAACGTCCTTCGTCAGATGTTCTTCCAGATATTTTCTTCCGTTCTTTCCCATCTGCTCCATCTCTGAACTTCCCGCATGGCTGATAAACCAGTGGATATGGCGTTCCACATGCTTGTAATCCCCCGGCTCGCAGCAATATCCGCATCCGGTTTCTTCAATCAGAAGTCTTGCTTCCGAGCCCTCTTCCAACACACCTATGATTGGCTTGCCTGCCGCCATGATGCCGTAGCATTTGCTCGGGACAGAAACTCCTTTAATCCCTTTTGCATTGACGCACCAATGTACGTCGCCTGCGTTCAGGCTGTAGATCAGATCCTCCTTATCCTGATACGGGATAAATACAACATTTTCAATGTGATGCTTTTCTTTATATGCAATCAGATCCTGCAAAACGCTTCCGCCGCCCACAAAGGCAAACACTACTTCCCTGCCGTCAGGCGTTTTCACGCCGTTTTCTCTTTTTCCGTCCATCGTCATTCCCTTACGGAAACGCTTGATCACTTTGATCAGGTGCTTTAAATCATAATAAAGTCCGATGTTTCCGGAATACATGATCACAAACTTATTTTCCAGACCGTATTTTTTCTTAAATTCCGCGACCTTTTCATGATCCTGCGGCAGCGGATAAATTTCTTTTTCGTCGATCCAGTTATTGATAAAGGTATGTACGGGAACATTTTTATAATGAAAACGCGCCTTCAGCGTATCTGCCATATCTCTTCCGACCACGATCACCTTATCCGCACACCGGCAGGATAGCTTGTCCAAAAACATCATCAGATTTAAGATCAGCTTTTTGTTCACATATCCGACTGCAATCGTCTGTTCCGGGTTAAAGTCCTGAATGTTGTAGATATATTTTGCCCGCTTCATCCACTTTCCCCATACGCCGAGCAGGCCGCCCAGCACTGGGGGCTGTGAAATCGAATAGACATAGTCCATTTTCCCGACTTTAAAAGTTGCCACCATCGCACCGAAAAAATAAGCTACAATATTTTTGATTCGGCTGATCTTATTTCCCTTTGAAAATTCAGGCACCCTGATACGCAATACCTTGATTCCATTAATTTCTTCCCTGTAAAACAGTTTTGTCTTATATTCCGGTTCTACCTTTCCGCCATAAGAGGGCACGACGCAGATTACCGTTATTTCAAATAAATCCTTTAACCCTTCTGCCAGCTCCCTTAAAATCTGTCCGGTGGATGCCACATCAGGCACATAGTAGTGTGCATAAATCAGAATCCGTCTTTTTTCATCCGTCTTTACTGCTCTCATCCTATCTTCCCCACTGCATCTTTTATCAATCTTTCCTGTTCCTTATGCCCTGTCCGTCTCTTCTGTCCTGCCTATTCCTTCCGGCTTTCCCCTGATGTCTTTACTTCCAGAATCCTCGATTTCTGCGTTACATGATTTGCTGAATCTACCGCCGCATAGGTCACGATCACCCTTCCATCCGCAGCTTCCGATACCTTTTCTACCAGAAGGCTGTCCGTCACATCTCCGTCTTCCGCATCGTATGCGGTTATGCCTTCCAGCAGCTTTTCCTCCGCCATTCCGTTCTCATAAACGATCGCCTTCTCCGGAAGTGTGATCATCGGAGCTGTTTTATCCTGATTCATATACAGGAATGCCCCGATTCCGATCAGCACTGCATCCACAGCAAAAAATCCGATTGTCAGTGCTTTCATCTTCATCCATTTTCCTCCGCTGCTTTTTCCTGCAATTTACAATCCTCTTCTATTTCTGCCGTATCAGACCTTTTTACTTCTCCGGTTGTTTCTGCTTTTTCTGTCTGCTCCTTGCGGACTGGCGAAAGCGGAATTTCACCTTCACCGTTTTCCGGATTTCCGTAATAACCATATCTACTGTAATATCCATAATATTTCTTATAATAACCGCTCTTTTTTAAGTCTACTTTATTAAGCACACAGCCCAGCACCCGGCATCCTACCCTGTCTAACTGCTCCTTTATGCTCTTTACAAACTTATGGCTTACCGCCCCGCTCTCGATCACGATCACCGCTCCGTCGCAGTATGCTGACGCCACGGCTCCGTCTACCACGCTGCCCAGCGGAGGTGTGTCCACGATCACATAGTCGTATTTCCAGCGCAATAACTCAATCAGTGTCTCGTAGCGTTCTCCGGTAAGCAGCTCGCTGGGATTGGGCGGCACCGGTCCTGCAAAAATAATATCCAGATTTTCAATATTCGTCCGGCAGCATACGTCGTCAAACTCCGCCTGTCCGCTCAGATAATGGGATAGTCCATATTTTTCACGACTAGCCTTGTATCTGCCCCGCAGAACAGACTTTCTCATATCCGCATCCACAAGGATTGTCTTTTTTCCGCTTTCTGCGAGGGACATACATAACTGAAAAGATACGCTGCTCTTTCCTTCGCTGGGTGTGCAGCTTGTCAACGAAATGACTTTAATATCTTTTCCCGCAAAGCTTAAGTTCGTACGCAACGTTTTATATGCCTCTTTTGCTCTGAAATCCAGTTGTTCCGTTGTTCGGATGATCACATTCTGCATTTTACCGCTTCCTTCCATTTTTCTTTCTGCGCTTTTTACCGCTTCCCTCATTCATCGGAATCACTGCCAGCGTTGACAATCCCAGATAGCGCTCCACATCTTCCGCCGTTTTGACCGTATCGTTTGTCAGATAGAGGATTATCGTCACAGCTGCCACGATCAGGACACCGGCCATACCGCCCATTACCGTATTTTTTCCGATTGACGGGCTGGATTTGTAAGTAGGCAGATTTGCCGTTTCCACTACATTGACCGCCTCTGTTTCCATCACGTTTCCAATGTGCACTGCCGCCGTTTCCCTCACCTCATTCGCGATATCCATCGCCCGGACCGGATCGGCATCTGTCACCGTAATCGATATCACACGGGTATCCGCCGGTGCTGAAACGCTTACCATGCCATTTAATCCTTCATAGGTAAAGGGCAGGCTCAATTCATTGATCACCGCTTCCAGTACAAAGCGGCTTTTGATCAGCTCCGGATAATCCTTTGTCAGCTGCAGCCCCATCTGAAGGTCGCTGCTTGTCAGATTTACGTTGTCCTGTTTATTCAAAACATATATTTTTGTCGTTGACTGATAGGTCGGCGTCACGATAAATTTGCTGTACAAAAAGGCAAGCATGGCCGTACACAGTCCCACCGCGATCATCAGCGGTATTTTCCGGATCAGAACCAGTGCGACCTCTACCAGATCGATCTCCATTTCATCATTTTTCATTTGACTGCGATTTTCCATCATCTGTAGTCTCCTCTGTTTTTTGTTTTATCTGATGATTTCCTCATCCCTTAAAATTTGTTCTGCATTCCGATATAGAAGCTTTTCCGCATATTCCTGTCTGCATTTTCTTTTCAGCCACTCTGCGCATTCGCCCATCGCATACTTTCTGCCTCCGTTCGCATGGTGAGCGTCTGTTGCTACAAGATCAGCAAGCTCCTCCCTTATCAGCTTTCTCGCCGTCCGTTTGATCAGACTACCGCCAAAGCCAGTCAGGCTGCCGCCGTTTATCTGAACCAGACATCCTGATTCCCGAAGCTGCTCCACACGGTTTAAATCACAGACCACATTGGCATACCGTTCCATATGGGCAATCACAGGCCGGTATCCTGCTCCGAGCAGGTCATAAAGTCCGTTGTAAATATATCCCCAGTCCTGATCCGGAAGAAATTCCGTCAGCACATATCGGGAATTTGCAAGGACGCCTGCTTTTTTTTCATCCAGAAAGCGGACCATATCATGACTGTAAAGAACTTCCCCTCCCGGATACAATTTTAAGGGAACCTGAAGTCCGTCCAGCACCTTTTGAAGCTGCTCTGTCCGTTTCTGCACGCTCTCGCTTCCCTCACACCTTCTGTCCGGCTTCTGATGAGGCGTCGCGATCACCGCTCTCACGCCATCCTCCACAGCCTTTTTTGCCATGGCAATACTTTCTTCCAGGCTGTGCGCTCCATCATCAATTCCCGGAAGAATATGACAATGAATATCAATATAACAACTCATTCCACTTTGCTCCATTTATTTTTCATTATTTGTCATAGACATATTTTCTGCTTCCTTCATCCCTTCCATAAAGAGTCCAAGCATTTTTAAGCAGTATGACTGAGCCTGTTCCGACAGCCCTTCCATTCCTCTCAGTAAGGTCTCTTCCTGTAAAATGTCCCCGCTTTCTTTCTGACCATAAATCAGATCGTCCATATTCATACCATATAGCCTTGACAGACCGATCAGCGTTTCGATGCTCATGCCGCAGGTTCCCCTTTCAATATCGGCATAATATTTATCAACAATCCCAATCTGCTCTGCCACCTTTGCCCGTGACCAGCCAAGCATTTCCCTTCGGGTGCGCAGACGCTCTCCAACGGCGATTCTATCGTATACCGCTTTATCCTGTTTCTTTTTCATTTGTTTCTCCCGATTTGATATTTGACTCTTTCTCTCCTTGCAGCTCCTTTTTTACACGGCTTAAGGATTCCGGTGTCATATTCAAAAATGACGCGATATAACGATCGCTTATTTTTCCATTGATTTCCGAATATTCCTTGAGGAACCACTCATATCTTTTCTTTATATCATAATGAAGCAGCGCTCTCCTCAGCTCCGTCTGAAGATTCAAAGCGTTCAAAAGCATGCTGATATTAAGCTTCATCATCTCTTCACTCTCCTGTGCAAGCTCCCAAAAGGCATCTTTCGGTACAACAATCACTTCCCCCTTTGTCAGAGCCTCAAGCGTAAGCGAAGAAGTATCTTTTGGACGATAGGTAACCGAAATCGGCAGTTTGTATTGGCCGCTGAATAATTCCATATGGCATTTTCCCTTCTCATCCACATGGTAACCGCCTATAATTCCCTTGATCTGGAACAATAAACATTCCGGAATTTCCCCTTGCTTTAACAGAATATCCCGATGATTTACCTTTTTGATAAAGGCGATATCAGACAACCTTCCCAATGTTTTTTCATCTTGTATTTTGTGCTCTTTACTAAAATAATAAATTATAGTTCGTTTACTCATAACACCCTTTTCCAACTTCTTTTCGCCGTCTATTATACATCTTATTTCGATAATTTCATTGATATAAATCAATTTTTTGGCATTTTTTAATACTTTTTTTTATTTTTTTACCTATTTTTTACAATTAAAAAGAATATAAATCAACTTCTTGTCCTTTTACCCAAAACTTCTCTTCCCATTTCATTCATATTTATGTCGCACAGCAATTCAGTCTTTATACCCGCACTCATACAGAAATCTTGACGCAAATCCCGGCGATTCTTTCGTTCCCCTTTCCCATGTCAGAAACAGTTTCTTTTTCGCCCGCGTCATTCCTACATAAAACATCCGCCGTTCCTCTTCCAGTTCTTTGCCTGATGCGCTCTTTTTATGAGGGACCGTCCCTTCACAGCAGCCGGGCAAAAATACAACGTCATATTCAAGCCCCTTCGAGCCGTGCATCGTAATCAGTTCCACCGGCCTCTTTTCGCATTCCTGCAAGCCTTCTGTCCCGTGCCCTGCATCCTCCTTTTGGGAGCCTTCCTCCAGCGCCCTCCCATATGCCTCCAGATGTTCCTCCAGCTGTTCCATATTCCGAAATTCCCGCACGCTCTCCTGCAAAAAGTCAGCCGCTGCTTTTGCCTCTTCCAGTGTTTTCCCGCTTTTTTCCCGGCAAAGCCAGCTATCGTAGCCAATTCCCTTTCGCACATAATTTACCGCAGCGTACAAATCCATCCGCCCGATTCTCATAATATCTGTCTGCATCCGCGCAAGGATTTCCTGCATATACGGCTTATCCCGATATGCTTCCTTTAACGCTGTAAAATCCACCTGTCCCTCAGGTATTCGCTGCCGTGCCAGATAGCGTCCGGGATGGTTCATGATCTGCAGAAACTGCCCCCTGCTGCGGTCGACTTTTGCAAAGCGCAGATAGGCAAGCAGATCCCTGCACACCGGATGATCGTAAGGATTTTTTGCCTGCTCCCGCATCACAAACGGGATTTTTGCCTGTTCCAGTGCTGCTGCCAGCCACACAGCATCACTGTTTGTCCGAAAGATCGCTGCAATCGTATCCGATTTATTTTTCGCCTGCGTCTCCCCGATCAGACGTATCAGCTCCTTTGCCTCCTCCTTTTTATTTGGAAAGCTCCCTGCCCGGACGCTCTGATCCTCCGCAAGGCTTTTCCAGATTCCGTCCGGACCTTCCTCCTCCTTTAAAACCAAAGCCGCTGTTTTCTTCACTGCAGCCATGCGGCCGCACACGTTTTCTCCGGCTGTTCCCCGCTTTCCGTATAAACTCAAAGATGTTTTCTCTCCTTCGTCATTTGCCGCCCGGATTTTTTTCGGAAACCGTTCTTTATTTGCCTCCACAAGCCTCCCTGCGCACTCCACAATCCCCTTTTGGCTCCGATAATTGATGGACAGCTCAATCCGTACAGCCTCCGGAAAATCCTGCGTGAACCGCCGCATGACCGACGGGTCAGATCCCCGGAATCCATATATTGCCTGATCATCATCTCCCACCACAAACAGATTCCGGGATGCTCCCGCCAGCAGACGCACCGCCTCATACTGCGCAGAATTCACATCCTGAAACTCGTCCACCAGAATATAACGAAACTGCTTCTGCCACCGGGCAAGCTCCTCTATGTCAGTGCGGAACAAATGGCAGACTGCCGCTGCGATATCGTCTAAATCCAGTCTCCCTGCCTCCCGCAGAAGCTGCTGAAATCCCATAAATATCCGGGCAAACTGTTCCTTCGTTATCCCGCAATCCAAAAACTCCTCCGGCATCTTCCCCAGGTTTTTAATATAACCAATCTGTGCAAGGAGTCCGTCCTCCCACTCCTTTTCCATCGGAAAATCCCCTTTCATACCCGAAAGGACTGTGCGAAGGTATTCTCTTTTTTCCTTTTCCCGCAGGATACTCCCTGAACGATAACCGCGGGAAATTTTTAAAATGTGTAAAAATATGGCGTGAAATGTGCCGAAACTGACCGGACAGGGCTTTCCGCCCATCCTTTTTAAAAAGCGCTCCCGCATCTGCCGGGCAGCCGCTTTTGTAAATGTGATAACAAGAATGTGAGAAGGGTCCGCGTGATGGACCTCTATCAGATATTTTACCCTTTCAACCGTCGTGAAAGTTTTTCCGGAGCCGGGACCGGCGAGTATGAGCGCCGGTCCCGTATTCCATTCTATTGCCTTTTTCTGCTCTTCGTTTGCCTGCAAATCATGCCTCCAGCAGTTCGATACCTTTGCGGATACGGCTCAAAGATTCCTCTTTGCCGATGATTTCCATAATCTCCGTTGCGCCGGCAGGCGTCATCTGCTTACCGGACACTGCCGTACGTACCGGCCAGAGCGCATAGCCGTTTTTGCAGCCTTTTTTCTCCACATAGGATAACAGGAGCTGATACAGCGCGTCATTGCTGTAATCCTCCTGCTCTTCCAGCAAGGGAAGAAGCTCCTTTAATACTTCCAGAGCGCTCTCCTTTGTAGTCTTCATCTTTTTGTGGACGTACATCGCCGGGTCGTACTCAGGAAGCGTCTCGAAGAAATCTACCATCTCTTCGATATCGGGGAATACCTCGATACGGGTCTTTACCATTTCCGCAATCTTTTTCAGATCCTGCCCCTTTGTGAGAACTTTTTCAAGATGAGGCTTTGCCATTTCAAAGAAACGGTCAAAATCCATCGCCTTGATATATTCACCGTTCATCCATTTTAATTTTGTATAGTCAAATACCGCGGGGGATTTGGACATTCTTCTGTAGTCGAATTCCTTTATCAGCTCTTCCAGAGAAAAAATCTCGCTTTCTCCCTCCGGGCTCCAGCCGAGCAGCGCGACAAAATTCACTACCGCCTCTGTCAGAAATCCCTGCTCTATCAGGTCTTCATAAGAAGAATGACCACAGCGCTTGGACAGCTTGTGATGCTCTTCATCTGTGATCAGAGGGCAGTGGATATATACCGGAACGTCCCATCCGAACGCATCGTAAAGACGATTGTATTTCGGAGAAGAGGACAGATACTCGTTACCGCGTACCACATGGGTAATCCCCATCAGATGATCGTCCACAACATTTGCAAAGTTATAGGTCGGATAGCCGTCAGACTTGATCAGTATCATATCATCAAGTTCTGCATTGTCTACCGTAATGTCACCATAAATCTCATCATGGAATGTGGTTGTGCCTTCTGTAGGATTGTTCTGACGGATAACATACGGAACGCCCGCCGCAAGCTTTGCCTCCACCTCTTCTTTGGACAGATGCAGGCAGTGCTTGTCGTATACGTTTATCTCTTTGCCCGCAACGACGCGATTTAAGGTTGCAAGACGCTCCTTGTCACAGAAGCAGTAATATGCCTCGCCTTTTTCTATCAGCTTTTTGGCATACTCCAGATAAATGCCGTTCTCCTGCCGTTCGCTCTGTACATAGGGACCTACGCCGCCGTCCTTATCCGGGCCTTCGTCATGAACAAGGCCTGTCTTTTCAAGGGTGCGGTAAATAATATCTACAGCGCCTTCCACATAACGCTCCTGATCCGTATCCTCAATACGCAGGATAAAATCTCCATTTTCATGCTTTGCCACCAGAAAAGCATACAGCGCCGTACGCAGATTGCCTACATGCATGCGTCCGGTCGGGCTGGGCGCAAAACGGGTTCTTATTTTTGTCACTTTCTCTTCCTCCATACGGAAAAGCTGTCCATAAAAAGACCGCTCTCCTTTTCCATTGTAAATATCTATTGTAAATCTATCGCCGCCCGGTAAAATACGCGGCGGATTTGCCCTGTCAGCCGTCCTGTCTGTCGGGCAGCTTTTTCTCTGCCGATGCCACAAAGCTGTTTAATGCCTTCTGTGCCTGCGGTATCGGGATATTCGTGCCTGCGCCTGCGATACAGCCGCCGGGACATGCCATTCCCTCTATCAGGCATCCGTTCTTCTTGCCCATCTTTGCAAGCATCAAAATCTTTCTGCAGTCCGCAAGGCTCTCCACATGCTCGATATGCACCTCTGTTTCCGGATAATATTCCTGAATACAGTTCTCGATAGCCTTTGCAACGCCGCCGGATGCAGCATAACCGCGCCCTGCCGAGGTAGCGTCCTCCACAGGCGTTTCCGATTCCACTGCCGCAGGGTCGATGCCCTTTGCTTCAAACATCCCTTCCAGCTCTTCAAAGGTGATGACAAAATCCACATCAGACCGCACAGAGCGGCGGGAAGCCTCCAGCTTCTTGGACACACACGGCCCGATAAATACCACCGAAGCGTCGGGATGCTGTTTTTTTATCTCCCGTGCAGTCGCCACCATCGGCGTCAGCGCATTGGAAATATTATCAATGGTTTCCGGGAAAAATTTCTTTGCAAGAACCGACCAGGACGGACAGCAGGAGGTCAGAAGGAACGGCAGCTCACCGGTCGCCACTTCCTTTACATAGTGCTCCGCTTCTGCCATCGCTCCCATGTCCGCGCCGATCGCCGTCTCATATACCTCTGAAAATCCCAGCATCTTAAGCGCCGTCTTTATCTTGCCCGGCGTTGCAGCAGGTCCGAACTGCCCCACAAAAGCAGGCGCCACCTGCGCGATTATCTTCCTGCCGGACTGGATTGCCCGGATAAGCTGGAAAATCTGTGATTTATCCGCTATCGCTCCAAAGGGACAGCTCACCATACACTGACCGCAGGTCACACATTTCTCCGTATCGATGATTGCCCTGCCGGAGGCATCGCTTCCGATGGCGCCCACGCCGCAGGCTGCCGCACATGGACGAAGCTGATGACTGATCGCATCATACGGGCAGACAGATTTACACTTACCGCAGCGGATACACTTCTCTTTATCAATGACCGACTTGCCGTTCACCGTGCTGATCGCATCCTTCGGGCATACGACCTGACACGGATGCGCCACACAGCCCTTGCACAGGTCTGTCACGATATAATCGTTCTCCGGGCATGCATTACATGCGGACGGGATTACCTGTATCATCGGAGGCTCGTAATATTTCTCATCGATATTACTCTCTTCCAGCCCCTGCGTCACATGTACCGGCTGGTCCTCCGGACGCAGCGAAAGCCCCATCGCCAGACGTATCTGTTCCCGCACTATCTCCCGTTCCCGGTAAATGCTTTCCCGGTAAATAGGGGTCTCCGGGTTCACTATCTTATACGGCAGCGCTTCAACATCATCATTCAGATTATCCGAATGATACGCCAGCTGCGCGATTTCCTTAAAAATATGCCGTCTCATCTGTCTGACGGGAGTATCGATTCCTCTCATCCGCTAAATATCCTCCATCCATTCTTCTTGTCCATAAATCTTTCCATGCTCTCTATTCTTGCACAAACCCCCGGCAAAATCAAGCACTTTTCATTTGCTCCATCACTTCCGCTGTAATCTCTTTTCCGCCCTTTTCCATCCATTCTTCCACAAAACGGTCAAAATACTCCAGCTCCTGCTCCCCGGAAATGATTTCCAGATAAGCCTTTTTCTCCAATGCCAGAAGCTCTGCCCACTTCTCCCGCATCAGATCCGTTTCTCCCGAAAAAACAGGGCTTATCACCTCAAGCCTGCTGCCGCTCACAAGCGCGCACGCCCGGATACGTGATTGATACGCCGCCCATTCCTCTACGCCTGCCGTTTCAGGATGTTCCAGATACTCCTTGCATTTCGTATAGTAAGAATGCTCCAGAATCTGAAGTTCATCCGGAGAAATCTCCCCGTTCAAGGCGGCGTTTATCTGTTCATAGCAGCGATAAAGAGCATCGCTGTAATCGATATTGATGGAAACAGGTCTCGCTGTGGCATCTACATTTACTTGAAAATATTCCTCCAGACCGTCGTTTGTCAGATCCTCATACCGCATCTTATCAAACATCACGCTCGCCATCTTGAACACAAGCTCAGGATGTTCAAAATCAGCGCTCACCACCACATATTTATAGCTCGCCTCCTGGTCGTAATATCGGATTTTTCCATCCTTTCTTCCTATCAGATACGGTTCCCATACCGCATTTGGATTTTTTTCTTTCGCTTCCATCAGAGGATTATTGGGCGCCCACCACGGTCCGAAAAAGGAACCGCATTTTCCTTCCGCCACCAGCTCCGCGATATTTCTCATTCCGCGCAGCATAAAGTTCCGGTCCAGGATTCCTTCCGCATAAAGCTCCCTCAAAAAGCCCAGTGCCTTCTTTGCCTCAGGCTGAACGGACCCGTATGCCGCACTGCCGTTATCCGTTCGTATCCACTGCTTCGGAAAAGCATCGAACGCGGAAAACAGAGGGTCCAGCTGAAATTCATAGTTGTAGCCGTTTTCCCCTGTAAGGTCCGAATGGCACACGAGCCCGACCGTACTGCCTTCTCCGTTTTGCCCCGGGTCATTTTCTACAAAAGCCCGCACGATATCTACCACATCCTGTATCGTTTCCGGTTCGGAAAGACCCAGCTTCTCCATCCAGTCCTGCCTGAGCCATAAAAGGAGCGGACCGTCCACAAAGCAAGGCTCCGGCAAAGCCATCAGCTTACCGTCAACTACTGCGTTTTGGAGCGCCGATACCTCATAGCTCGCATACATCTCCTTGAGTCCCTTGCTCGCACAGTTTTCATACGCATCTCCCAGCTCCGCTATCATTCCGCTTTCCGCAAGCTGCTGCAGCGTCTCCCGGTCCTCTACTATCATAACGTCCGGCAGCTGCCTTGCCGCGATCGCCATCTGTACATTTGTCGTATACTGCTCCTCTTTTTCTTCAAAAATATCCTCATTCTGAATATTCAGAGTTTCCTTTAAATAGCGGGTATACACATTGTCTTCGTAAGTGTCCCCTTCGGGCATGTTGGAATTATTGTCCCCTATCATCTTACCCAGTGTATATGTCACAAGCTCCGGGTATTTCCCGTAAGGCGTGAAAGCTGCCTCTTCCCATTCCGCCGCCCGGTCTGAAGTTCCCTGTTCCAGACCGGCGCTGCTCTCCTGTACACTCCCGCAGCCGATACCTCCCGCTGCCAAAACTACCGCCGTCAAAAAAGCCGCCGCCCGGCCCGCTTTTTTTCTCATTTCCGCCTCATCCTTTCTCCAAAACTGCGATACCCGCTTCCGGAAGCGCAAGTATCCCGTCTGTAAGCCCGGCTTTTTGTTCTCCTGTCATCAGCATATCCGTCATCCGGTATTCCCCTTCCCCGAGACATTTTCTCAAATCTATATGCGCCGCATTTTTTCCGTTATTGCATACGATAATGCAGCTTCTGTCTTCCCATGTCATTTTCATCGCGCCGGTGTGCTCCGGGAAGTCCTGCCCCAAAGGCTCTGCCGTCCCCCTTGCTATCTCCGGGTGACGGTTCCTGACTGCGATCGCCTCTTTATAATAATGATAGATTGAATTCTCATCCTTCTCCTGTACATCTGCCGGAGGAAATATGTGCCCGACTGCGTCCGCCCCTTCCGGCGCAACAGTCACCCCTTTTCCGTCAGAATCTGTCCAATACATGGGCAGCCTCTTGTTTTCATCCTTTGTCCCCATACTTTTCATTCCCAGTTCTTCCCCATAGTACACAAAAGGGGAACCCGGCATCATCATCAAAAGCCCTGCCGCCAGCTTCATCGTCCTCTCGTCATTGACGCACTGGGCGCTCACTCTCGTCGTATCATGATTGCTGATAAAGGGAGCGTCGATATAATCCGGATTGGAAATACGATCCTGCTCCTGATGCCTCTGTATCCAGGAAAAAAATTCTCCCGGCTCTACCATTCCCTTCGCGGTTTTTACGATGGCTCCGTCCTGCTGCGCCGCCGGAAAATGAAACAGGCTGTCTATCCCGCTTTTATAGTACTCCTGCAGCACCGACTGTCCCTCCCAGACCTCCGCCACGAGATATCCATCGGGAGCCGCTTTTTTTACATGCTCCGTAAACCGTCCGAGCAGCTCTATATTTTTCTGCGCTTCTCCCGTAAAATACTCTTTTGCCGCGTCCAGGCGGAATCCATCCACCCCTTTTTCCAGCCAGAAATCAAAAACAGCCTCCACTTCTTTTAAGACTGCCTCTGTTTCCAGCGCGAGGTCCGGCATGCCGCTCCAGAAAACGCCCTCATAATACCAGCCCGAATCTCCTACCGGATACCAGGATGCTATCCCTTCCCGGTTCCGCTCAAAATGATAATATTCCACATAGGGACAGACCGACGCATCCGGTGCTTCTCCCGGCTGCAGCGATTCCAGATATGCACAGCTTTCTTTAAACCACGGATGCTCGCTGGACGTATGATTAAACGGCAGGTCCAGTATCAGGCGTATCCCCCGCTCATGACATTCTTTTACCAGTTTTTCAAAATCTGCCATCGTTCCGAGCTCTGCATCTATCTGTTCATAATCTGTCACATCATATCTGTGGTAGCTCCCGGAAGCCATGACCGGCGTCAGCCATATCCCGTTAAAGCCCAGCTCTTCCACATAGTCCAGCTTTTGACGTATCCCCTCTAGGTCGCCTTTTCCATCGCCGTTGCTGTCATAAAAGCTTCCCGGGAAAATCTCATACCAGCATCGGTATGCGTCGTCTATCGGTTTGCCCTGTCCTTTATCCGTTGTCAGACTGCCCGCAAAAAGCCCCG
>Elaine_p2__coassemble_431_pt1 | contig 40446 bp, 35 predicted proteins | sample Elaine_p2__metabat2_high_PE_033 | metagenome-assembled genome bin Elaine_p2 | reverse complement strand
GAGCATATGGATGAGGAGCTTATCATCCGTGCGGATGCCGAAGGGCTTCGCGCTGGGGAGTGCCGCATAAAGTAAATACGCCGTCAGGCAGACAGATAAAACAGCGCGTCCCGATGCTTAAAAAGTATCGGGACGCGCTGTTTAGAATCTATCGGGGCGTGTTGCTTTACTTGTTTTGGGCAGAAAAGGAAAGATATACATGGTCTCTGTAGCAAAGCTGTCCGCGCATGCCGGGAGAAAGCTTCTGAGCCTGATGCGAGGACAGAGAAAAGGTCTGCTCTGTCTGGTCAGGAAAGCGGAAGGTCACTTCGTATTTTCCGTCAGAGCCCGCGCATGGAGAGCCTCCTCTGGACAGATACTGGGAGGGATTAAAGCGGTCGGTGGGCTCCAGCTTTATTAAGACGACGCCAGAAACAGTCTCTTTGCAACGGGAAATAAGGATGAGCAGCCAGACGGCAGCCAGACCCGAAAGAATGAGCAGCACCGAACGGAGTGCCGCAGGAAAACCGGAAAGAGACGGCATGAGGAGCAGTATGGTGAACAGGATAAGGTCAAAGATGAGAAGGGACGGGTATCTGTGTTTCATAAATGCCTCCTTAATATAATTTCCTGATATGTACATGATACTACATTGTCAAACAAAATAAAACATCTTATAATAGAAGGAGCAGAGAAAAATACAGGAAGAGGAGATGGAATATGCTGAAAAAACTGTTTGCGCCCACAGATATGACAGAAGGGGCGCCCTGGGAGAAGATAATACTGTTTGCGATACCGATGCTCATCGGAAATATCGCGCAGCAGATGTATAACACGGTGGACTCTATCGTTGTCGGAAAATATGTGGGCGACAATGCGCTCGCGGCAGTGGGGAGCGCCAGCCCGATATTGAATCTTCTGCTCGTTTTGTTTATCGGTATTTCAGTAGGGGCGAGCATCATGGTATCCCAGTATTTTGGGGCGCGGGAGAAGGAAGAGCTGGCCAGCACGGTCGGTACCTGTGTGACGCTGACGGCTCTGGCGTCTGCCCTGATAATGCTTGTGGGGCCTTTGGTAGTACCGCCGCTGCTCCATCTTTTGAATACGCCGGAGAGTATTTTTTACTGGTGCAGGGACTATCTGAATATTTTATTTATCGGTGTGGCGGGGCTTGCCTATTACAATATTCTGAGCGGTATTTTGCGTGGGCTGGGAGATTCCATATCCGCGCTGGCTTATCTGCTCGTGGCGACAGTCCTGAATATCATTTTGGACGTTGTCTTTGTGGCATCCTTTGATATGGGCGTAGCGGGAGTCGCGCTGGCAACGGCGATCGCTCAGGCGGTTTCGGCGGTCCTGTGTATGTGGAAGCTGCTCCACATGAAGGATATTTTTGAACTGCATCTGAGAGATTTTATCCCGACGGGAAAGCATACGCTGGATATGGTAAGGCTGGGACTTCCTTCGGGCGTGACCCAGGCTATCTTCTCCATGGCGATGATAGTGGTGCAGTCTTTGACGAACAGCTTTGGAGAGGCGTTTATTGCGGCGAACGTGATAGTGATGCGGGTGGACGGATTTGCCATGATGCCGAATTTTTCCTTTGGTACGGCGCTGACAACATATGCAGGACAGAACGTAGGCGCTAAAAAATACGACAGGGTTACGCAGGGGGCAAAACAGGGCACTCTGATAGCGGCGGGAGTTTCCGGATTCATTACGGTTCTGATACTTATTTTTGGAAAATATTTGATGGGAGTATTTACGAATACGCCGGGGCTGGTGGATCTGAGCATGCATCTGATGCGGATATTGGCGGTAGGATATGTTGCGATGGCGGTAACGCAGGGACTTTCCGGTATTATGCGCGGGGCGGGAGATACGATGACGCCCATGTGGATATCACTGCTGACGACAGTGGCAGTGCGTGTCCCGATTGCTTACGGCATTTCATGGATAACGAGAACACCGGAGCTGCCGACCGGAAACAGTGATTGTATTTATATTTCGCTTCTGATCTCATGGCTGTTCGGCGCGTTGCTGACATTTATGTTTTATAAGAGAGGAAAATGGAAACAGAAAGGATTAAAAGGAGAGGCGCTTTGAACCTCTCCTTTTTTGTTCTGCAGAAATGTTCCTTTTGCAGAATAAAAAACGCGATTATGTGTACTCATACGAAAGACAGATAGGCACATGCCTTTTTAGAGGTGTAAACGGTCTTTTTCGGTAATCGGGCGGATAACGCGGCAGGGATTTCCGGCTGCAAGGCTGTTGCAGGAATGTCTCTTGTGACAACGCTTCCGGCACCTATCACACTGCCTTCTCCGATAGGCATCCCTTCGGTAAAAGGATCATATAGCATGCTGGCAGCCATTTTTTCACGTTCTGTCATGATGTGGTCCGTCCTTTCATGTGATATTTCCCGTTATGTCAAAAAAGCGTATATGACAAACGTCCGGACAGCCTGCCGCCCGGACGTTTTAAAGTTTAAGAATGATATTATATTATAACTGAGGACCTGCGGTAACAAGAGCTTTGCCGGCTTCGTTGCCTTCGTATTTTGCGAAGTTCTTGATAAATCTGCCTGCCAGGTCTTTTGCCTTTGTATCCCATTCGGAAGCATCGGCATATGTATCGCGAGGGTCTAATATCGCGGGATCTACGCCGGGAAGTTCAGTGGGAACTTCAAAGTTAAAGTAAGGAATCTTTTTGGTGGGAGCATTTAAGATATCGCCGTTTAAGATGGCATCGATGATGCCGCGGGTATCTTTGATGGAGATACGCTTGCCTGTACCGTTCCAGCCGGTGTTTACAAGGTATGCCTTTGCGCCGCTCTTTTCCATTCTCTTAACGAGCTCTTCTGCATATTTGGTAGGATGAAGCTCGAGGAAAGCCTGACCGAAGCATGCGGAGAAGGTAGGAGTGGGCTCTGTGATGCCGCGCTCTGTACCTGCAAGCTTTGCGGTAAATCCGGACAGGAAGTAATACTGTGTCTGTTCCGGTGTCAGGACAGATACGGGAGGCAGTACGCCGAACGCATCTGCGGACAGGAAGATAACATTTTTAGCGGCAGGAGCTGCGGATACGGGGCGTACTATCTTCTCGATGTGGTTGATAGGATAGGATACGCGGGTATTCTCGGTTACGCTCTTATCAGCGAAATCAATCTTGCCGTTCTCATCCAGAGTAACGTTTTCGAGAAGGGCGTTGCGCTTGATTGCATTGTAGATATCGGGCTCGGAGTCTTTGTCAAGGTTGATAACTTTCGCATAGCAGCCGCCTTCAAAGTTGAATACGCCGTTGTCATCCCAGCCGTGTTCATCGTCGCCGATCAGCAGACGCTTGGGGTCAGTGGAAAGAGTGGTCTTGCCTGTGCCGGACAGACCAAAGAAGATAGCGGTGTTCTCGCCGTTCATATCTGTGTTTGCAGAACAGTGCATGGATGCGATGCCCTTTAACGGCAGATAGTAGTTCATCATGGAGAACATGCCTTTTTTCATTTCGCCGCCGTACCATGTGTTCAGGATAACCTGCTCACGGGAAGTGATGTTGAACATAGCGGCAGTTTCGGAATTTAAGCCCAGCTCTTTATAATTTTCAACTTTGGCCTTGGAAGCGTTGAAAACAACAAAATCAGGTTCAAAGTTTTCCAGTTCTTCCGCTGTGGGATGGATAAACATATTCGTTACAAAATGTGCCTGCCATGCAACTTCCATAATGAAACGGATAGCCATGCGGGTATCATGGTTTGCGCCGCAGAATGCGTCTACTACAAATAAACGCTTATTGGAAAGCTCCTCCAGAGCAATCTTTTTACATGCGTCCCATGCTTCCTGTGTAGCAGGATGATTGTCGTTCTTATATTCGTCGGAGGTCCACCATACGGTGTCTTTGGAGTTGTCGTCCATTACGATGAATTTGTCTTTCGGCGAACGTCCCGTGTAAATACCGGTCATTACGTTTACAGCGCCTAACTCGCTGACCTGCCCTTTTTCATACCCCTCCAACTCAGGTCTGGTCTCTTCATCGAACAGCATTTCGTAAGAAGGATTGTGCACGATTTCTGTCGTGCCGGTGATGCCATACTTGCTTAAATCGATTACAGCCATTTGTCTATTCCTATTCCTTTCTTTGACAGGAGTTACCCGTCAGTATTTTCCAAAGAAGTATTTATAACAACCTCTCTTTTACTATTATATCTATAAAACTATGAAAAGCAATAAAAAAATTATAAAATTCGACGATACATATAAAAAACAAAAGTTAGTATTGCAAAACTAAAATAAGTATGCAATAATCATAAACTATACAGATAGGTTAGTTGCAACTAACAGTGCTTGGGAGGATGATGTATGAGCGTGGTAATTGTCGGAGGAAACGAAGGAATGGCAGGACAGTATGAAAGCATTTGCAGATCCTATGGATGTAAGGCAAAGGTGTTTGCCAAAGAGAGCGGAGCCATGAAAAAGAAGATAGGGAATCCGGATCTTTTGATTATTTTTGTAAGTACGGTATCTCACAAGATGATGATCAGTGTGGCGCAGGAGGCAAAGAAAAATCGGATTCCAATGGAACGTGTACATACAAGCAGTGCTACGGCGCTTCATAATATTCTTTCTGAAAAATGCAGGGCGGCAGTTTTATAGCCTTGTAATTGCCATTTGTTTGCATTACAATAGGAAACGGAGTCGGTATCGAAAAAGATACCGCAGACGGAGGTAATGATACAAATGAGTGAAAATTGTACACATAACTGTTCTTCCTGCTCCAGTTCCTGCAGCGAACGCACAGAACCGCAGAGCATGTTGGAAAAGCTTAATGACAGCTCTAAAGTACGTCGTGTGATCGGTGTTGTCAGCGGAAAGGGCGGCGTGGGAAAATCTCTGGTGACAGCGCTGCTGGCTTCCCGGATGCAGCAGAAAGGCTTCCGGACAGCAGTTCTGGATGCGGATATTACAGGACCTTCCATTCCAAAGATATTTGGTCTGACCAAAAAGGCAATGGGCGTACCCAACGGGATATTGCCGGTTCTGACGTCCGGCGGGACTCAGGTGATGTCCGTTAATCTTTTGCTGCCGCAGGATACCGATCCGGTAATCTGGCGTGGGCCGCTGATAGCGGGGGTTGTAAAGCAGTTCTGGACAGATGTCATCTGGCAGGATGTGGATTATATGTTTGTAGATATGCCGCCCGGAACAGGAGATGTTCCTCTGACTGTATTTCAGTCTATCCCGGTGGACGGGATAGTTGTTGTGACATCTCCACAGGAGCTTGTAGGGATGATAGTCGGAAAAGCGGTCAAAATGGCTTCTGCGATGAATATTCCTATCCTTGGTATTGTAGAAAATATGTCTTATTTTGAATGTCCTGACTGCGGCAAAAGGCATGCCATCTTTGGAGAAAGCCATGCAGAGGAGCTGGCGGCGGGATATGGAATCCCGATGTTGACAAAGCTGCCGATAGATCCTGATATTCCGAGGATGTGCGATGCAGGGCGCGTAGAGGATGTGCGGGGAAACTGGCTGGATGAACTGATAGCATCGTTCCCGGGATTGAACGCGTAAAAAAAGAACGACAACAGCGCGCCGGATCATAGAATTTGGAATTTTTTACAACTTTTCTGTATTGTAATGCGTCTGTAATAATAGAAGGGTAATGATGAAAATATTAAAGCAGATTTTATACATGCAGGGAGGTGCACATTATGAAGAAAGGTAAAGGATACGGCGAATTTTCCTATAGCAGCAGAAGATTTAAGAAAGCGTTGGGACTGCTTTGCGCAGCTGCGGTTTTTATTCCGGGGCTGTCTATGAGAGTGCAGGCTTCGGAAACGCCTCCGGTGCAGACGAATGGAGGATGGGCAACGGATATAGGGACAGTTGAGACGGAGACAGCGCCGGAAACATTGGATTTTGGCTTTTTTATCCCTCAGGTTTCCATTTATTACGGACAACAGCTCAAAGCAGCAGCATTGTCAGGAACGGCTACGAATGAACAGGGACAAACTGTGAACGGAACATTTTCATGGCTATATCCTGAAACTGTTATGGAACAGCTGGGAACCGTCACGGCGGAAGCGGTCTTTAAGCCTTCGTCCGTAGCGCCGGCTGACAGTGGAACGGCTTTGGGAGGAGGCTGGATATCGGCGGAGATATCTGGAGGACAGAATACCCAGACGGCGCTGCCGAAGCAGTATCTGTCCGTTCATGTGAAGGTGGAACCGGCTCCGGTCGATATTGTGGAAGCTCCATGGACTGCCACGCCTTTTAAAAAGGGTCTTGTGTTAAAGGATATCCGGCTGGAGGGCGGTATGGCAACGGTCGGTTATCCGGCTCCCTATGGGAAAAAGGCAGACCAGACCGGTGTTGTGAGCGGAAGCTTTTCGTGGGCGGAGCCGGATTATGTTCTGGAAGAAGGAAAGCAGGATGTGAAGGTCATCTTTACGCCTGACCGGAAAGAGTACCAGCCCGGCGAGACAGTGCTGACACTTGAAGTGCCGGAGGAGCAAAAACCCGAAAAACCTCAGATGCCCCGGCTGTACCTGTCGTGCCCGGATATTTTTTACGGGGAGACGGTAAGGGCAGAGGCATGGGCGGATGGAGACACCCAGCCGTTTATTACATACAGCTATAAAGGAAAAGGACGCACGGTCTATCCCGAGAGCCAGACGCCTCCAAAGGAGCCGGGAGAATATATAGCATATGCGGAGGTACACGAGTCAGAGCTGTTTGAACCGGTATTTTTGGAGGAGGATTTTACGATTAAAAGGGCAATCCCTAAGATGGAGATTTCCGCCGACCGTACGGAAGTAAAAGGAGGCGGCAGGGTCAACCTCAGGATAACGGTCAGAAATATGCATGACAGTAAGCTGAAAGAAGGGCTTCCCGCAGCGTCAGGGCTTCGGTGGTCCTTTGAAGGAAAGCCCGCAGTCCGGCACGAGCAGGAGATAAAGGGCAGCGACGGGACTTATACGGCGGCGTTTTCCGTGCCGGATGAAAACGGGACGGTCACCTGCAGGGTCTATATGGCGGGAAACAGCTTTTACGAGAGCAGCGAAGCGGCTGTGACGGTGCAGGTCAGGAAAAATGACAAGCCTTCCGGCGGGAATAAGGATGAAGGCGGGAGCAAGGATGACGGAAAGCACGACAGCCATAAAAAAGATGAGGAAGAAGAACCTGCAGTCAAGACTCCTGAGGAGGTTGAGGCAGAGTTCTGGCAGGATGTGATATTCCGTATTTACAAGGCGCAGGAAAAGGGCGAGACAGTTACCATCAACGCGAAGGGGCACGGGCAGATGCCCGATAAGGTGATGGAAGCGCTCCGCGGCCATAAAAAGGTGACGCTCGCGCTCGTGTGGGACGGAGATATGATATTTATCCCTGCGGGAAAAGCTCCTGCAGCCAAAAAAGGCGGCGCTGCGTGGACGCTGATGGAGCTGTCGAAATCTTATCCTGCACCCAGGCCGGCAGATGCGAAGCCTCAGAAGCCTGCGGCAGAGAATAAGCCTCCTCAGAGTAAGCCGGTCATAAATCAGCCGTCAAAGCCTGTGGCGCAGAGTCAGAGCGGTTCCTCCAATGTTTCCGGCGGCAGCGGAAATCATTCCGGCACAGCGGGCGGCAGCAGTGAAGCCCAGCCGGAAAGCAGTGAAGCAGAGAGCACGGAGCATACGGAAGAGACGGCAGAGACAGAAAGCACGGAAGAGACAACGGAAGGTGCAGGAACAGAAGAGTCGATTCAGGAGAGCGAGAGTGCTTCCGAAGAATTTGCAGATTCCGAAAAAAAGACAGATTGGCTTACCATTGCAGCCTGTGTCTGCGCGGGGGCGGGACTGATCGCAGTGCTCGTCGCCATCGCAACACTCGTCTTAAAGAAAAAAGGGGAACTGTAATGGCTTGATACAGATACTGTAAAAGACAGAAAGGAAACGGATGAAATGATACCTGAGCTTGCAAGGATGTCTGTGGTGATAAAATCACAGCATGAAACATCCGTTATGACAGGAAACTATGAAATGGCTTACGCCTGCGGACTGCTGTGCCGGCTCGCAGGCGCAGCCCTGCCGGAGTGGACGCAGGCGAAGGAGCTTCAGGAGAAAACGCTGGAGCTGTTAAAAAGCTATGCGCCGGCAGATGACAGGGAGAAAAATGTGCTCCACATGCTGCATTTTTATCATCCGGATGATAATGCGGACGGGCAGGTAAGAGAGCTTGTGGGGATGGGATTTGAAGAGGTACATCTGTGGGAGATGAATCCGAAAAAATAGGGATGCAGTAAAACGGGTGTCAGAAAGAAGAATGTGAAAATTCTTTCTGACACCCGTTTTATATTATACGTACCTTTTTATTTTATGCAGCTGATGTTTAACCGGAGGTCAGCACCCGAGCATTTTTAAGTCGCGATAAAATGCCGGATAACTGATGCTTACGCACTCCGCATCCTGGATAGTGGTAACGCCGTCGGCGCACAGGCCTGCAACGGCAAAGCTCATGGCGATACGGTGGTCCTGACAGGAGTTGACAGGTGCGCCGTAAAGCGGTTTCCCTCCCCGGATGATCATGCCGTCGTCTGTCGGTGTGACATCGCAGCCCATCGCAAGAAGCGCTTCTGTGACGGAGGCGATACGATCGGATTCTTTGAATTTTAATTCAGACGCATCGCGGATGACCGTCTCGCCGTCAGCGAATGCCGCGAGGACAGCGATAACAGGAATTTCGTCGATGAGTGTCGGGATAAGGCTGCCTTCCACCACGGTTCCATGCAGAGAGGAAGCGGTTACAAGAATATCTGCAACAGGTTCTCCGGCGCAGAGCCTTTTGTTTTGGAGGATGATATTGCCGCCCATAGCCCGGATAACAGTGAGAATGCCCGCACGAGTCGGGTTGATGCCGACATTTTTAACAAGTATTTCAGATCCGGGGACTAAAAGCCCTGCGGCAAGAAAATAGGCAGCGGAGGAAATATCCCCGGGGACTTCAACTTTCTGACCATACAGTCTGGATCCGGGAGTGAGGACAGCGGTCAATCCTTCAGTCTTTATCTCTGCGCCAAACCCTGTAAGCATAAGTTCAGTATGATTGCGGCTGAGAGCCGGTTCTGTCACGCGTGTCTGACCGTCGGCATAGAGTCCGGCGAGCAAAATGGCGGATTTGACCTGAGCGGAGGCAACCTGAGTGGAGTAGGATATGCCGGAAAGCCTTCTGCCGCTTATCTGAAGCGGAGCGCAGTCGTTTTCACGGATACTTCTGATATCCGCACCCATCAGAGAAAGGGGCTCTATGATGCGCTTCATCGGACGCTTCTGAATGGAGGCATCCCCCGTCAGCGTGCAGGAAAAATTCTGCCCTGACAGGATGCCGGAGATGAGCCGGGTTGTAGTGCCGGAATTCCCGGCGTCCAGAATGGAATCCGGCGCTGAAAGTCCGCGTATCCCTTTGCCGTGTACGAGGATTTTTTCGGTTGTATTTTCTATTTCGATGCCGAGCTTTCTAAAGCATGAAATAGTAGAAAGACAGTCTGCACCCTGTAAAAAATTAGTGACTTCGGTCAGCCCTTCTGAAATAGCGCCGAACATAATGCTTCTATGGGAGATGGATTTATCGCCGGGGACGGTGACTTCGCCCCGCAACGCGCCGCTTTTTTTGATTTCCATAAAAAATCCTTTCTTTTATTCCTTAAATATGCGTCGTATACCCGCGCTCCTTCAGCAGACGGGAGGCACGTTCGATAGAGGATTCCTCGTAAAATTCGATACGTAAGACTCCTTCCTCCGCCTCGCGGTTATGGACAATACCGATATTTTTGATATTGATTCCGTTTAAGGCAAGGAGGGTAGCGACTGCTGCCAGCGAGCCGGCTTCATCGGGAATGTCTACCCGCAGAGAATAGATACGCTTGATGGGGCCGCTCCCGGCGTCAATAAACGATTCCCGGTAGGTACGGGCTCCATCAAAAAACTGATAGAGTGCATCGGAATTTGCATCATCCAGCTCTTTTTTTATGTTGACCAGTGTATCAATGTAGTCCTGAAGCAGGGAAGATATATTGACCGTATTGGTCATACATATCTGCTGCCACATGACCGGGGATGATGAAGCTATCCGTGTGATATCCTTGAAACCGCCTGCTGCAATGGATTTCATCAGCTGTCCGGGGTCATCGTGATCGCGGACCAGCTGTACGAGCGCGGCAGCAACAATGTGGGGGAGATGACTGACTGCAGCGGTCACATAATCGTGTCTGCAGCTGTCTAGCCGGAGCGGAATGGCGCCGGTAGAGCGGATGAGCTCCTGAAAACGGCTTACTTTTTCGGATGGTACATCGGAGGCGGGCGTGAAGATGTAGTAAGCATTTTCCAGAAGGGAGGCTTTGGAATTGACAAAGCCAATGCGCTCGCTGCCCGCCATAGGGTGTCCGCCGATAAAGCAGTCTGTCAGCTTCAGCTCATGGATGAGCCGATCGATGGGGGTCTTTACGCTTCCGACATCTGTGAGGATACAGCCGCTTTTTTTATATGAAAGGATTTTTTGAAGGTTTTCGTCATTCCGGGAAACCGGGGCGCATAAAAAAATATAGTCACACTCAGTGAACGCATCCTGCGGCTCCGGGTATACGGCGTCTGCGATACCTTCCTCAATCGCCAGACGGCAGGTATCTTCGTTCGGGTCACAGGCGATGATACGGATATCCGTCCGGTTCTGCCTGAGGGCGCGCGCGATCGAGCCGCCGATAAGTCCGATGCCGATAAAACCACAACTTATCATGATATGCGCTCCTTTATCAGGCGTGCCTGCCGGAAAGATTCCAGTAAGGCTCCAGTTCTTTTGTCAGCCGGTCGAATTTTTCAAAATTGAGCGATTGAGGACCGTCTGAAAGGGCGCAGGCGGGATTGTTATGTACTTCGATCATAAGCCCGTCTGCTCCGCTTGCGATAGCTGCTTTTGCCATCGGGGGCACATAGCGGTAGGAGCCTGTCGCATGAGAAGGGTCTACGATGACAGGCAGGTGGGTGCGTTCTTTTAGGACGGGGACCGCACTCAGGTCAAGCGTATTGCGCGTGGACGTTTCATAGGTACGGATGCCGCGTTCACATAAAACCACATTTTCATTTCCTTCTGCCATAATATATTCGGCGGCGTTTAACCATTCGTCAATGGTGGCGCAAAGACCACGCTTTAACAGGACGGGAAGTCCGGAACGGCCGGCTTCTTTCAGCAGGATAAAGTTCTGCATATTGCGTGCGCCAATCTGTATCATGTCCACATATTTGACTGCAGCTTCAATGGCTTCCAGACTGACGACTTCGCAGATGGTGGCAAGACCGAATGCTTTTCCGGCTTCCTGCATGTATCTTAAGCCTTCTTCTTCCAGACCCTGAAAAGAATAGGGAGAGGTACGAGGCTTGTATGCGCCTCCGCGCAGGATGGTCGCACCACATTTTTTGACTGCTTCAGCAATCAGCATGAGCTGGCTGTTTGATTCAACTGCACAAGGACCGGCCATGATGGTGCGGGTGCCGGGACCTATCTTTGTGCATCCTACCGTAACGCTTGACGGCTGGGGATGGAATTTTAAGTTGGCGAGTTTGTAACTTTCCGTTACGGGAACAATGCGATCAACCTCATCGAAAAGCGCGAGATTTTCCTGTGAAAGCTTCGTTTTATCACCGACTACGCCGATGATAGTGACCTGTGTCCCCTCCGAAAGATGGGGCGTCAGACCGTTTGATTCGATATAATCTTTTACGGCGTCCACATTTTTGGGGGATGCGCCGGGCTTCATAATAATAATCATCGAAAATAACCCTCCGTTTATATGCTCCTTTCAATATATCACGTTAAAGTGCGAAAATCAACCGGACAGGGCAGTTATTTTTCAAAGAAATTTCATGTTAAATCTGCTTAAAAAGACTTGCTAAAAGTGACAAAGTTTAGTAAAATATCCACATGGGGAAATTGGGAATGATTTTCGTCCGTTAAAAATCTTTGACAGAATACCCAGAATTTGCATCATACGGAGGAATTGAGATGAACATTTACACAACTGACAAGATCCGTAACGTGGTTCTGTTAGGCCATGGCGGTTCGGGCAAGACCAGCCTTGTGGAAGCGATGGCTTATCTGGCGGGTATCACATCGAGAATGGGGAAGATCGCAGACGGCAATACTGTCAGCGATTTTGGCAAGGAAGAACAGAAGAGACAGATTTCTATCAGCACATCCGTTGTCCCGGTGGAGTGGAACGGTGTGAAGATAAATATTTTAGATACACCCGGTTATTTTGACTTTGTAGGTGAAGTGGAAGAAGCAGTGAAGGCTGCCGGCGCCGCCATTATCGTTGTAAACGGCAAATCAGGTATCGAGGTCGGTACGGAAAAGGCATGGGAACTGTGCGAGAAGTATAAGCTTCCCCGTTTCATCTATGTTACGAATATGGATGTCGACAATGCTTCCTATCGTCAGATTGTCGAGGATCTGAAAGAGAGATACGGCAAGAAGATAGCGCCGTTTAACCTGCCTATCCGTGAGAATGAGCATTTTGTCGGTTATGTCAATGTGGTTTCAGAGACCGGTAACCGTTGGCAGGGCAAGGACGTTGTTTCCTGCGACATCCCGGATTATAACAGACCTAATCTGGAGATATGCCGCGAGACTCTGATGGAGGCGGTTGCGGAGACGAGCGAAGAGTTCATGGAGAGGTATTTCGGCGGCGAGACGTTTTCCGAAGCGGAGATTCGTGCTGCGCTCCGCACGAACGTAATAGATGGTTCTATCGTTCCGGTGTCCATGGGTTCCAATACGCTGTGTCAGGGTGTTTACACACTGTTGGACGATATCGTAAAATATGTTCCCAGCCCTGAGGACAGGGAATGCGCAGGCATCAGTCTAAAGACAAACGGTATCTTCCAGGCAGACTATGATTTCGCAAAACCGAAGTCTGCTTATGTTTATAAGACAATGGTGGATCCTTTCATCGGCAAATATTCTTTGATAAAGGTATGCTCCGGTGTTTTGAAGACGGATGATATGATGTACAACAGCGACAGTGACGTAGAGACAAAAATAGGTAAGCTCTATGTACTGCAGGGCAACAAGCCTATAGAGGTGAGTGAGCTTCATGCAGGGGATCTGGGTGCGCTGGCAAAGCTGACAGGAGCAAAGACAGGAGATACCCTCTCTACAAAGGCAAATCCGGTAGCGTATGCGAAGACCGAGTTTTCCAAGCCCTATACCGCAAAGCGTTATAAGGCGGCGAATAAGGGAGATATTGACAAGATTTCCCAGTCCCTGCAGAAAATGACGGATGAGGACAGGACATTGGTTCTTGTGAACGACGCGGAAAATCATCAGTCCCTTATCTATGGCATGGGTGACCAGCATCTGGACATTGTGGCAAGCCGTCTGGAGAATGAATACAAGGTCAAGATAGAGCTTTCCCAGCCCAAGGTTGCCTATAGAGAGACGATACGTAAGAAATCCGATGTGGAATATAAGTATAAAAAGCAGTCCGGCGGTCATGGTCAGTATGGCCATGTAAAGATGCGTTTTGAGTCTTCCGGTGATCTGGAATCTCCTTATGTATTTGAGCAGGTTGTTGTGGGCGGTGCAGTTCCGAAAAACTACTTCCCGGCAGTGGAGAAGGGTATTGCGGAAGCAGTCCAGAAGGGACCTCTGGCAGCATATCCGGTTGTTGGCGTGAAGGCTGTTTTATATGATGGTTCTTATCATCCGGTGGATTCTTCTGAGATGGCGTTCAAGATGGCAGCGTCTCAGGCATTCAAGAAAGGCTTTATGGAAGCTGGTCCTGTGCTGTTAGAGCCGATTTCCTCTTTGAAAGTCACTGTTCCGGATTCCTATACGGGTGACGTTATGGGCGACTTGAATAAGAGACGGGGCAGAGTGCTCGGTATGACTCCCGTAAGTGGCGGAAAGCAGATAATCGAGGCGGATGTTCCGACCTCCAACCTGTATGGCTATTGTACAGATCTGCGTTCCATGACAGGCGGACGCGGCGTATATGAATATACATTTGCGCGTTATGAGCAGGCTCCTTCCGATGTTCAGGAGAAGGAAATAGCGGCAAGAGCTTCCAAACTGACGGAAGGCGGCGAGGAGTAAGCCCTTTTCACGATAGGAACGCTTCTCTGTTGTCACAGAAAAATATGTCAGGCGCACTCACACGAAAGAAGGATGTTGCCTGACGGCAGAGTTCGAATGTGACGCGGATGTGCGTCAATGTGCATATCTTTTTATGATAGGACGGCTTACAGCATTTGATACGGCAGTTTTTAAAATCCGGCGGCAGGGATTATCCTGCTGCCGGATTTTTTTGGCGACAGGAAAGCTTACTTTGTGAGAACGGATATGTACAGGGACATCGGATATTCATTACAAATATAAAGATTTTGTAAAACCGTTCGGTTTGCTTGACAGCAGTGTATCGTTCCGATACGATAAAAGGACAAGTACATCCAAGGAGGTCTGTATGAAAAAGGGTAAAAAAGCGCTTTATTGGACGATTGGCGCGGCAGTTTTGCTGACAGCAATCTTTATCTGCTATTATGTAACACTTCCGGCAATCAATATTCATTCGGAGGGATTCTGGTTTTTCCTGATGGGATTGATTGTAGCCGGAGCATTGCTCTATGCGATCCGCCAGACTGTTAAGATCCAGAAAAACTACGGCAAAAATGCACATATCGACTGGAAGGATTTCAAGCTCATAAAGGTGCTGGGAGTCTTATTTCTCGTGATATTGGCAGTTTATCTGATAGGGAGTCTGTTGTCTTCTCCTATCATCAATGCGAAGAAGTATCAGGCACTCCTGAGTGTGGAGGAACGTAATTTTACAGATGATATCAAAGAAGTGGATTACAACACCATTCCTCTGCTGGACCGGGATTCCGCAGCAATACTGGGTGACCGGAAGATGGGGAGCATGGTTGAGATGGTTTCCCAGTTTGAGGTGGCAAACGATTATACACAAATAAATTATCAGGGAAAGCCGGTCCGCGTGACGCCGCTTGTCTATGCGAGCCCGATCAAATGGCTGACGAACCAGAAAAACGGTATCCCTGCCTACATGAAGATAGACATGACCACACAGGATACGGAGATAGTGATGCTTGAGGAAGGCATCAGATATTCAAAGTCCGAATATTTTAACCGGAATATCTACAGGCATCTGCGTTTCAAATTCCCTACCTATATTTTTGACGACCAGATATTTTTTGAAATCGATGAAGAGGGGACTCCTTTCTGGGTGTGTCCCGTAAAAAAATTCAACATCGGTCTGTTTGGCGGTCATACGGTTGGCAGGGTTGTTTTGTGCAATGCGATCACAGGGGAATGTACGGATTATGCGGTAGAGGAAGTACCGCAGTGGATAGATAAGGTGTTTTCGGCAGAACGCCTGATAGAGCTGTACGATTATCATGGCGTTTTGGTACATGGATTTTTTAACAGCGTTCTCGGACAGAGGGATTGTATCCGTACGACAGAAGGCTACAATTATATTGCGCTGGATGATGATGTATGGGTTTATACGGGATTAACGAGCGTAAACGGCGACCAGTCGAACGTCGGATTTGTCCTGATGAACCAGAGGACGATGGAAGCACGGTATTATAAGGTGGAGGGCGCAACGGAAACCTCTGCGATGTCTTCGGCAGAAGGTCAGGTGCAGAACTTAAATTATCGCGCGACATTCCCGCTGCTTCTGAATATTTCCGGTGAACCTACTTATTTTGTGGCGTTAAAAGACGGAGCCGGGCTTGTAAAGAAATATGCGATGATAAATATCCAGAAGTATCAGTGGGTAGCTATTGGTGATACGGTCAAGGAATGTGAGAAAAATTATAACGAGCTGCTCTCCACAAACGGCATCGTCAGCGAGATATCCTCGGATGCAAAAGAAATATCAGGAGTGATAGAAGTCATCTCTCCGGTTGTCATCGAAGGGAATACTCACTATTATATATGCCTGCAGGGGCAGGACGATATTTTTGACGTCAATGTAAGCGATCAGAATCTGACGGGTATTATTCGCGCGAAAGAGGGCGACCGCATTAAGATGCTCTATGAGGAGGGCTACGGTCTGAATCAGGTTGTGAGCTTTGAATGAGCCGTGTTACTGTTCGCCGGCAAGCCGGCGAACAGTAACTGAGCTGTCACAGCAGCTGAGGGATCGTCGAAACCGGTCTTGACAAAAATACCGGTCTTGGGTAAAATAAAACAGAATTTAAAACAGTTTCAGAGACAGTGAAGAGAACGAGTAGGAGAAGACCTGCTTTCAGAGAGCTGGCGGAGGGTGTGAGGCAGCAGCAAGGCTTTTTTGAACTGATCTTGGAGTCCTTTCTGGGAAAGAACGCTTTCGTTAGTTTATGACGGGGAAGCGGACAAGTAACAGGGAGCGGGCAGCGCCGTTATACGCATCGAGCGTGCGGGAACAGATTTCCGCAAAGTAGAGTGGTACCGCGGAGAAACAGGCTTTCTCGTCTCTATAACAGGGATGAGAAAGCCTTTTTTATGCGATAAGAAATTTTGAAGGAGGAAGCAAATGGAACGGGTTTATAATCCAAAAGAAATTGAACAGAAATGGCAGAAGATATGGGAGGATGAGAAGGCGTTTGCAGCGACCGATGACTATTCCCGACCGAAATTTTATGCGTTGGTGGAGTTTCCGTATCCATCCGGTCAGGGACTTCATGTAGGTCATCCGCGTCCGTATACGGCGCTGGATATCGTTGCCAGAAAGAGAAGGATGGAAGGCTATAACGTGCTGTATCCCATGGGATGGGATGCGTTCGGACTGCCGACCGAGAACTATGCCATCAAAAACCATATTCATCCGAAGATAGTAACAAAAAACAATGTACATCATTTTAAAGAGCAGCTGCAGTCTCTGGGCTATTCCTTTGACTGGGACAGAGAGGTTAACACGACCGACCCTGATTATTACAAATGGACGCAGTGGATATTTTTAAAGCTGTTTAAGGCGGGACTTGCATATAAGGCGGAAATGCCTATCAACTGGTGTACATCCTGTAAGGTAGGTCTTGCGAATGAAGAAGTGGTAAACGGCCATTGTGAGCGCTGCGGAGCAGAGGTTGTTCGCAAGGTAAAGAGCCAGTGGATGCTGAAGATAACCGAATATGCGGATAAGCTTCTGGAAGGGCTGGACGGCGTTGATTATATTGAACGTGTAAAGGTTTCCCAGAAAAACTGGATAGGACGTTCCACGGGAGCAGAGGTGGACTTTGCGATTTCCGGTAAGGAGGATAAGCTGCGTATTTATACGACGCGCCCGGATACGCTTTTTGGCGTGACTTATATGGTTATTTCTCCGGAGCATCCTTATATTGAAAAATTTGCGTCTGAAATCAAAAACATGGATGAAATCAAAGCGTATCAGGAGCAGGCTGCCAAAAAGTCTGATTTTGAGCGTTCTGAGCTGGCAAAGGAAAAGACCGGTGTTCAGATAGATGGCCTGACTGCAGTAAATCCTGTAAACGGCAAGGAAATTCCTATCTGGGTTTCTGATTATGTCCTGATGAGCTATGGAACGGGCGCTATCATGGCGGTTCCCGCTCATGACGAAAGAGACTGGGAATTTGCGAAAAAGTTTGGTATGCCCATCATTCAGGTAGTAGAGAGTGCCGACGGTCCTGTAGATGTAAATGAAGCGGCATTTACGGATGTCGCAACAGGCAGGCTTGTAAATTCCGGCTTCTTAAACGGAATGGAGGTTTCGGAAGCAAAAGAGGCTATCGTTTCCCATCTGGAAAAAGAAGGTATCGGTACCGCAAAGACGAACTACAAGCTGCGCGACTGGGTATTTTCCAGACAGCGTTACTGGGGCGAGCCTATCCCGATCGTTCACTGTGAAAAATGCGGTTATGTGCCGTTGCCGGAAGATCAGCTTCCGTTAGAACTTCCCGATGTTGACAGCTATATGCCGACGGATAACGGCGAGTCCCCTATCGCGGCAATGAGAAGCTGGGTGGAGACAACCTGCCCCTGCTGCGGCGGCAAGGCGGAGAGAGAGACCGATACGATGCCTCAGTGGGCGGGCTCTTCCTGGTATTTCCTGCGCTATACCGACCCGCATAATGAAAATGCGCTCGCCAGCAAAGAAGCGCTGAAGTACTGGCTGCCCGTAGACTGGTACAACGGCGGTATGGAGCATACGACGCTTCACCTTCTGTATTCCCGTTTCTGGCATCGCTTCCTGTATGATCAGGGTGTGGTTCCGACAAAGGAGCCTTATCAGAAGCGTACCTCTCATGGCATGATACTGGGCGAAAACGGCGAAAAGATGAGCAAATCCCGCGGAAACGTGGTAAATCCGGATGATATCGTCAATGAATTCGGTGCGGATACGCTGCGTACCTATGAGATGTTCATCGGCGCGTTCGAGCTGAGCGCCGCATGGAGCAACGAAGGCGTGAAGGGCTGCCGCAGATTTTTGGAGCGTGTATGGAAGCTTCAGGAAATCGTGACAGATGAGTGCGGTTATTCCAAAGAGCTGGAAACAAAAATGCATCAGACGATCAAAAAGGTTTCCAATGATTTTGAGGCGCTCAAATACAATACCGCGATCGCGGCGATGATGTCCCTGATAAATGATTTTTATAAGGCAGGCAAGGTGACCCGCGATGAGTTTAAGACGCTTCTTGTGCTTTTAAATCCGGTTGCCCCCCACATGACAGAAGAACTGTGGCAGAGCATGGACTTCGGCGGGCGCCTGTACGAGACATCCTGGCCTGTATGGGATGAAGCAAAGACAGTGGAAGCAGAGATAGAGATAGCTGTTCAGGTAAACGGTAAGGTGCGCGCTACAATTAAGGTTGCGGCAGACGTTTCCAAAGAAGACGCGATTGCAGCCGGCAAAGAGGCTGTTGCAGACAAGCTGACAGGACAGATAGTCAAAGAGATATATGTTCCCGGACGTCTTGTAAATATCGTACAGAAGGGCTGAAAAAGCGCCTGAATCAAACCGCATATTTTAAAACCGGACCGGAAACCTCCAGTAAAAAGGAGGTTTCCGTTTTTTTTGTTTCGGACACAATATTCTCACGGAATAAACACAGTTTTCTCACAGATTCCTCCTGCTTTGAACACATTTGGGAGCTATGATGATAGATGTATAAAATCGCAGCGATGACAGTTTTGAATCGCTGAAAGGGAGGAGAACATCATGATTGAGATTTCGCATCTGGTCAAGAAATACGGAAACCATTATGCGGTGAACGATCTGAGCGTCCGGATAGAAGAAGGACAGATTTACGGATTTTTAGGGCCCAACGGGGCGGGAAAATCGACAACGATGAACATCATCACAGGCTATGTGGCGCCTACGTCGGGGACGGTGACGGTGGACGGCTTTGATATCGAAAAGGAGCCGGAAAAAGCAAAGAAAAAAATCGGATATCTGCCGGAGCTGCCGCCGCTGTATCAGGAGATGACGGTGGAGGAATATTTAAAATTTGCCGCGGAGCTGAAAAAGATTCCTGCAAAAGAACGGAAGGCAGCCATCGAAAAGTCAATCTGTACAGCATGTCTGGAGGACGTCAGAAAACGCCTTATCTCCAATCTTTCCAAAGGGTATAAACAGAGAGTCGGGCTGGCGCAGGCAGTTTTGGGCGACCCGCAAACCATTATCCTGGATGAGCCGACAGTAGGGCTTGATCCCAAACAGATGATAGAAATGCGTGAGCTGATCCGAAGCCTGAAAAAAGATCACACGGTCATTTTAAGCTCCCATATCCTGTCAGAGGTCAGTGCAGTATGCGATCAGATACTCATTATTTCCAAAGGGCGGCTGGTTGCCAGCGATACGCCGGAAGGGCTGCAGGAGAAGATGCAGGGGGCGGGAGAGCTGGAATTTGAAGTCAGGGGAAGCGCAGCGCCTCTCCGTACGCTGCTTTCCAATCTGGATAATGTGGAACGTTACAGTGTTTCAGAAGAAAATGGAACAGTGCGGGCTGTCGTTGTAGAAAAAACGGGAACCGATATCCGGGAGGCGCTGTTTTATGAACTGGCAGAAAATCATATGCCTTTGCTCCTGTTACAGAATAAGACCGGCTCTCTGGAAGATATTTTCCTTGAGCTGACGGATAAAGAGCAGGAGGTTATGAAATGAGAGCGATTTATAAAAGAGAACTGAAAAATTTCTTTACGACTGTGACGGGCTGGCTGTTCATTGCGGCGCATGTGTGCATGGCGGGGCTTTATTTTTTTGCGGTCAATTTGCTTTCCGGTTATGCAAATGTAGGGGAAACGGTTTCGAGCATCCTGTTTCTGCTGCTTTTGACAACCCCCATTCTTTCCATGCGTATTCTGGCAGAAGAGCGTAAACAGAAAACGGATCAGCTTACGCTGACCAGTCCGGTATCGGTGGCTGGCATTGTGTGCGGCAAATATCTGGCTCTGGCGACTGTGTTTACAGTCCCTGTTGCTGTAATGTGTACATTTCCGATTATTTTAAGCCGCTACGGCACAGTCCCTATGGGGGAAAGCTATACGGCTATCCTTGTTTATTATCTGTTCGGACTGGCCTGTCTTGCGGTGGGACTGTTTATTTCTTCTATTACGGAAAGTCAGGTGATCGCAGCGGTACTGAGCTTTGCCGTGCTGTTTACCGCGTATATGATGTCTTCCATAACATCCGTTATTTCTGCATCCGGAAATGCGGTAACGAAGGTGCTGAGCGCCTTTGATTTCTCCTCCAGACTTGACGCGATGCTCGGAGGGACGCTGGATTTAAAGGCAGTTTTGTATTTCCTGACGGTTATTGCAGTATGTCTGTTTTTAACTGTCCAGTCTATCCAGAAAAGACGTTATCATATTTCTGTCAAAAGTCTTTCTATGGGTGCCTACAGTATCGGAATGGTTGTAGTGGTGCTCGTGAGTGCGGTGTTTTTGAATCTGGCAGTTTCTGCTTTGCCGGACAGATATACGACGGTGGATGTGACGGATCAGAAGCTTTATTCGTTGACGCCGACAACGAAAAAGCTGTTAAAGGAATTATCCGAGGATGTAACGGTTTATGTGATAAATTCAGAAAGGAATCAAGACAACCTGATCGGAAAAACTTTGAACAGTTATGCGGAATTTTCCGATCATATCGAGGTGATCTATAAAGATCCCGTTGTATCTCCTGATTTTTATAAACAATATACGGACAGTATTTCCGTGAATTCTCTGATAGTAGAATGCGGTGACCGTTTCCAGGTGATCGATTACAAAGATCTTTATACATATGATTTCGATTCCTATACTTATCAGCAGGCGGTGAGCGGTTACGATGCGGAGGGACTTTTAACGAGCGCTGTTGCGTATGTGACGAGCGAAAACACATCTCCGGTATATCGGTTGGAAGGGCACGGGGAACAGACGCTTGAACAGGCGTTTTCAGACGGTATGAAAAAAGAAAATGTCGCTCTTGAAACACTGACGCTTTTAACTGCTGACGGCGTGCCGGAAAATGCCTCGGGCGTTATGCTCCTGTCGCCCACGAGCGATTTAAACGAGGACGACGCGCAAAAGCTGATAGACTATCTGAATAGAGGCGGCAGGATTTTAATAACCACTTCTTATACGGAGCATTTCAGTGAGGAAATGCCAAATCTGACAAAAGTGCTCGATTATTTTGGTATTTCCATCGGGGACGGTCTTATAGTAGAGACGGATCAGGATATGATGTACCAGAGTCCGCTTTATCTTTTGCCGGAGGTGGAAGCAGACGGTCTGACTGCGGGGGTATTTGGGAAAACATATGATTTTATCATGATGCCCTATACGCAGCCGATTCTCATAAAGGAAACGGAGGGTGTAACCGTAACGCCTCTTTTGTCTACATCTCAGGGCGCTTACAGCAAAACGGGATTAAATGATTCCGGAGATACCAAAAAGGCGGAAGGGGATTTGGAAGGTCCTTTTGCAGTCGGCGTACGTGCACAGAAAGCGCTGGATTCCGAAAAGACAGCGGAACTCATTGTATACAGCTCTGATATGCTTTTTACAGAAGTTTCCAACAGATACACAATGGACAATAATCTGACCCTTTTTACAAATGCGGTAAGTGCGATGGGAGGGAAGGAAGATAGTATTTCCATTCCGGTCAAATCCTATCAGGCTGAGCTTGTGACGGTCCCGATGGGTTCTGCGGTACGTCTGGCGGTTCTTTTTATGGGCATTATTCCGGTCGGCTCGCTGGCAGCTGGTATCGTGATCTGGGTAAGGAGGAAAAAGAGGTGATGAAAAAACAGAAAATCCAGATGTGTATCCTGCTTGCAGTGTGTGGTCTCTGTGTGGGAGGGTATTTTGCAATCAGCAGGCATGAGTTTGAAATAAAGGAGGAGCTTTCCGAGGTTTTGGTTACGGATTTTAATAAAGATGACGTGACAGGGCTGACGGTTTCCGGCGACTATGAATTAAAGCTTGTGAAAGGGGACGACGGCGTATGGAGGGAAGAAAGTATTCCGGAAAAGGCGATAAAACAGGAGAGTGTGAACATGCTTTTAAGCGAGATAGACAACATTACGACTTCGGAAACTGTGATAGAAGCTCCGGAGGATTTAAGTCAGTACGGGCTTGACGAGCCGTTTCGGACTATTACAGCAGAGCTGTCCGACGGTACATCCGTGACGCTCTGTGCGGGTGCAAAGAGTGATCTTTTGTCGAAATATTATGTGAAGACAGAAAGCGGCGAAAGCGTATATATGGTGGATTCTTATATCGTGGAGGATTTTGCGAAGATGCCGGAGGAACTGGTCGAGGAAGAAACGACGGGAACAGAGGATACCGGAGAGGAAACAGAAACGGGATTGGAATCATAAGAACAACAGGCGGGCAGAACGGATTGAGTTTCGTTCTGTCCGCACTTTTTTACCCTGGTACTACCGATTCCTTTTTTCCATCAGCCGCATTATCTGATTCATTTTGAGCAGCTCCTCCGGCGTGCTGTATTTTCGGATGGCTTCAACAATGGCTCTGGTTTCCGTAGTGGAAAAGCTGATATTTTCATCGCGGCTGCGTTGTGCGAGTGCCATCAAAAAGGGCAGTAGCTCTTTCTGAGAAAGGGATTTGCTTTCAAATACGAGCTTCTGCAAAAATTCCAGCTTTTCACGGGGAATGTCCTTTACGGAATCCTCCTGCATCCAAGCAGGTATCTGTTCATTTTCGTTCATAATGGATTACCTCCGGATTTTAGTGTTTGTTTGTGTTTTGAAAGGATGAGGAAAATGCTTCAAACATGGAAAGCTGTTCCGGGGACAACAGACCTTTGAGCAGTTCCATAGGCTCTGTGGAAAAGGAACCGGGGGCATCGGCGTTGTCCCGGGCAGAGGTATTTTGCCGGGGGGCGGGTTCCTCCGTTTCTGAAAATATTCCGGCAAACGGGTTTTGTTCCGGGGAAAGCTGCTCGAACAGTTCCATCATTCCTTTCATTTCCTCATACATTTCCAGACTTTTTTTCATGCTGCATATATGCCCGAAAACAGCGCGCTCCTGAGGCGTGCAGAAATTTTTGATCTTCTCAAAAATATCTGCGATATCCGGTTTTTCTAAAGTCTCGCAGCATACCATGGCCGGGTGTCGTTTTGCACAGACCATCGTATATTGAAGCTCCATATATTTTATCCAGACGGCGATGCTTTTCTGGCTTGCCGGATCGAAATAGGGCAGCAGCACTTTAAGGATTTGGATGTGGTTTTGCGTATAGAGCGTGTCAAAAGCTGCTATCGCTTCGTTTTCACATGGCTCCATCTGTGTTCTCCTGTATTTTCTGTGCCGTTTTTATTATCCTTATGCGGCGTGTCCGCGGCTTATGAAAAGAATGTTGGAAAAGTGTGATTGCGGCGCGCATCAAAAGACGGGCACCGCCGTCTGAAAATCCAGAAACGATGCCCGCGCTTTGTGGCTCAAACGCCGCTGTGCCCTGTATGCGGCGTTTGAATCAGGAAAAGCAGAGTTTTCTTAGCAGCAGTTATTGCAGCCGCAGCCGCTGTTTCCGATACTGTTGCCGCATCCGCAGAAGGACAGCAGGATCAGTATCCAGATGATGGAGCAGCAGTTGTTGCCGCCGTCGCAGCCGCCGTTGCCGATGCCGCCGCCGTTTCCAAAGCCGCCGCAGAAGAAGAGCAGGAGCAGGATGAGACAGCAGTTGTCGCCGCCGAAAAGTCCGTTGCCGCAGCCATTGTTGTTCGTTGCGCCGCATCCGCAGTTTGTTGCTGATAAATCACTCATTTTCAGAGCCTCCAAAATGATAGTTATGATTTATGATATGTCGGGCGGGTTGTCTTTGTTTCCATGTGCAGGAAATTCTTTTTAGTCCCTTTTCTTTTTTCTTTACATATTTTAAAAGAAAAGGAAAAATATGAGGAATGAATCGTGTCAAAAGAGTGGTTCACGCGACGAGGCAGGAACTTGGGACATATACGGGAGAGGGCGTGACGGCGGCAGTGTTGGACACCGGTATCGCGCTGCATCCGGATCTTGCAGGAAGGGTTGCAGGGTTTAAGGATTTTTGCCAAAAACAGCGGCTTCCCTATGATGACAGCGGGCATGGTACTCATGTGGCGGGCTGTCTGTGCGGGAACGGAAGCTGCTCAAACGGGCTATATGCGGGGATAGCGCCGGGGTGCAGAATCCTTGCATGCAAGGTATTGGATCGGAATGGTGAAGGAAATGCAGGCAGCATGATAGAAGCCGTCCGGTATGTGCTGGAAACGCGCCGGCTTTATCATACCAGAATATTAAATATTTCGGTCGGGGTCGGGATGATACAGGATAAGAGGCTGGAGGAGGAGCTGTTTTCATGGCTGCTAAAGGCGTGGGATGCCGGGATATTCGTAGCGGTGGCGGCAGGGAACGGAGGGCCTGCGCCGGACAGCATTTCCCCGATGGGACTGCAGGGGCATCTTGTGTCCGTAGGCTGCCATGACGGAAAAAGAAGTTCGGGGAAAAACGGCTGTCAGGATTATTCCGGCAGGGGCCCGGAGAACGGACGGGTCAAAAAGCCGGATATCGTCTCGCCGGGGACGCGCATCATCTCGTGCAATGCGTGGTTTGTAAAAAACAGGTTCGGAGCGGTAAAAAACGCTTATACCGCAAAGAGCGGTACGTCGATGGCGGTACCGGCGGTCAGCGGGACGGCGGCGCTTTTGTGGGAGAAATATCCGCACCTGACGAATGAACAGGTACGGGAAAGGATTTTGCACAGGGCACAGGATTTGGGGGAGGAATGGGGAATGCAGGGCTGGGGGATGCTTCATGCTGTCAGAGCGTTAATGTGATAAAATTTTTAAAAAAAAGGATTGACAAATTTTGCATAATTGTATACAATTATGCAAAATTAAAAAGCAAAGGAGAAGGCGCCATGAACAACACCTTTACGAACCGCCCGGTCACAATGAATGAAAGCAAAAATCTCCTTGAAATCGAAGAGCATATGTATATCCTCGACGATGTAAAGAAGCCCAATGTTTTCCGGAATATGTTCCCGTATTCGGAAATCCCGAAGATTCCTTTTAACGACCGTACCGTGCCCCACGATATGCCGAAGGATATCTGGATAACGGATACCACATTCCGCGACGGGCAGCAGTCCCGGGCGCCTTATTCTACAGAGCAGATAGTTACCATCTATGATTACCTGCACCGGCTCGGCGGCGAAAACGGGATGATCCGTGCCAGCGAGTTTTTCCTTTACAGCAAAAAAGACAGAGACGCTGTCTATAAATGTATGGAGAGAGGATATCAGTTCCCGGAAATCACGAGCTGGATCCGCGCCAGCAAAGAGGATTTCAAGCTCGTAAAGGAAATCGGGATGAAGGAAACCGGAATCCTTGTGAGCTGCTCTGACTACCATATTTTTATGAAGCTGAAAATGACCCGACGTGAGGCGATGGAACATTATCTGAGCGTAGTAAGGGATTGTCTGGAGGAAGGGATAAGCCCCAGATGCCATCTTGAGGATATCACACGCGCGGATATTTACGGTTATGTCGTTCCTTTTTGTCTGGAGCTTATGAAGCTTATGAAGCAGTATCAGATTCCGATCAAGATACGCGCCTGCGATACGATGGGATACGGCGTCAACTATCCGGGAGCGGTCATTCCCAGAAGCGTACAGGGAATCATTTACGCACTGCATACTCATGCGGGCGTTCCCCACGAAATGCTGGAATGGCATGGGCACAACGATTTTTATAAAGCGGTCGTCAATTCATCTACAGCATGGCTTTACGGCTGCTGCGGCGTCAATACCTCTCTGTTCGGCATCGGCGAGCGTACGGGAAATACTCCTCTGGAGGCAATGGTATTTGAATACGCGCAATTGAGGGGAACGTTGAACGGAATGGATACCCGCGTGATAACAGAGCTTGCGGAGTATTATGAAAAAGAGGTCGGCTATCATATCCCGCCGCGAACGCCCTTTGTCGGCAGGAATTTTAATGTAACGCGCGCGGGTATCCATGCGGACGGTCTTTTGAAAAACGAAGAGATATACAATATTTTTGATACGGAGAAGTTTCTGGACCGCCCTGTTTTGTGCGCGGTATCAAATACTTCCGGTCTTGCGGGCATTGCCCATTGGATAAACACTTATTTTCGTCTGCCCGATGAAAAGAAGGTGGATAAAGGCTGTGAACTCGTTCACGAGGTCAAACGCTGGGTGGACGAAGAGTATGAAAGCGGCCGCGTTACGGTGCTGACGGATGAAGAACTGCTCAAAGTCATCGATAGTGCGTGCAGAAAGCTGGGGATTTCATTGTTATGACACAATATGAGAAAAAAGAGGCAAGAGAGGAAATGCCCGATCGTTATTCCCTGAGAGGAAAGGTATTCCATTCGCTCCGGGAAGATATTCTGAGCGGAAAATACCGGGAAGATGAGGAACTTAGGGAGATGGTGATCAGCAAAAGGCTGGGCGTTTCCCGGACGCCGGTAAGAGAGGCGCTCCGTCAGCTGGAGCTGGAGGGGCTTGTAAATATCATCCCGAACAAAGGCGCTTATGTTACGGGTATTACGGAGAAAGACGTCGGGGATATTTATGCAATGCGGGCGCTTCTGGAAGGGCTGTGCGCCCGCTGGGCGGCAGAGCATATCGACCAGAAGCAGCTGGAGGAACTGGAGGAGAATATTTATCTTTCGGAATTCCACGCCCAAAAGATGCATCCGCAGCAGCTGACCGAGCTGGATGACGCGTTCCATGAGATTTTATATGAGGCATGCGGCAGTAAGATGCTGCGCCGTCAGCTCCGGGATTTTCATGAATACGTCAAGCGTATGCGCCGCCGCAGCCTTTCGGACAGCGCCCGGGGGATGGAGGCGGTGGAGGAGCATAAAATGATAATGGAAGCGCTCCGGGACAGGGATGGCGGCAGGGCCGAGGGGCAGGCAGCCTTGCATATGCGTAATGCTTATGATAATATGATAAAAAGCGGGTTTTCAGACGCCCGTATGGAAAAGGAGAGGACCGATGGCTAAAATACAGATGACGACGCCGCTGGTGGAGATGGACGGGGATGAAATGACCAGAATCCTCTGGCAGATGATCAAAGATGAACTGCTGTTGCCTTATATCGATTTAAAGACAGAATATTATGATCTGGGGTTAAAGCACCGTGATGAAACGGAAGACCAGGTAACTGTTGACAGTGCAAATGCTACATTGAAATACGGCGTTGCGGTAAAATGCGCTACAATCACGCCGAATGCGGCAAGAGTAGACGAGTATTCTCTGAAGAAGATGTGGAAGAGTCCGAATGGTACGATACGTTCGATATTGGACGGTACTGTTTTCAGAGCGCCTATCCTTGTAAAAGGAATCCAGCCCTGTGTGCGCAACTGGGAAAAGCCTATTACGCTCGCCCGTCACGCTTACGGCGATGTTTATAAAAACACAGAGATACGTGTGGACCGTCCCGGGAAAGCGGAGCTTGTGTTTACCGCAGAGGACGGTACAGAGGTGCGGGAGCTGATACATACATTTGACGCGCCGGGTGTTCTTCAGGGGATGCACAATACGGATAAGTCTATCGGGAGTTTTGCCCGCGCCTGCTTTAACTATGCTGTGGATACAAAGCAGGACCTGTGGTTTGCCACAAAGGATACGATATCCAAAAAATATGATCATACGTTTAAGGATATTTTTCAGGAAATTTTTGAGACAGAATACAAACAGAAGTTTGACGCTCTCGGCATCGAATATTTCTATACGCTCATCGACGATGCGGTGGCGCGTGTCATGAAAGCAAAGGGCGGATTTATCTGGGCATGTAAAAATTATGACGGCGATGTGATGAGTGATATGGTAAGTTCTGCCTTTGGTTCTCTTGCGATGATGACCTCGGTTCTCGTTTCTCCTGCGGGCGTTTATGAGTATGAAGCGGCGCACGGTACGGTGCAGCGGCATTATTACAAATACTTAAAGGGCGAAGAGACATCTACCAATTCGGTGGCGACAATATTTGCATGGACAGGTGCGCTGAGAAAGCGCGGTGAGCTGGATGGCATTGACGGATTGTGCAAATTTGCGGACAAGCTGGAAAAGGCGACGCTCTCTACTATCGAGAGCGGCAAGATGACAAAGGACCTGGCGCTTATCACGACGCTTTCCGATGTCACTGTTTTAAACAGCTATGATTTCATCCGGGCGATACGCGAAACGCTGGATAACATGTGACGGGAGGAAGTTTTGTTTTGTTCAAGAAGATTTTAAACAGTAAGCTGGGGCAGCAGATACTGAAATTCGGTGCAGTCGGTTTCTTGTGCTTTTTTATCGAATATGTCCTGCTGATATTGATAAAGGAAGTGCTGGGCTGGAATGTTATCCTTGCCAATACGATAGCGTTTACCGTTTCGGCGGTCGTGAACTATATCCTGAGTATCGTGTTTGTGTTCGATACCGATAAAAAAGCGAACAAGGGAAAACAGTTCATCATCTTCTTTTTGCTTGCGGTCGGCGGGCTTATCATCAATAACATCGTATTAAAGCTCGGCACGCTGGTGCTCGATACGTTCTGGAGCCGTTCCTATATCATTGTAAAACCGTTTGCAACAGGTGTGGTAATGGTATACAATTTTATCACGAGAAAGCTTTTTATTGAAAAGAAAGAAAAATAAGCATACGGATATATTAAATGCCGCTTTGCAGGATGAACCTGCGAGAGCGGCATTTGTTCTGCGTCAAGGCGCACAAGTCTGGTCAGGCTTCTTCACTGAGGGTTTCCCATTCGTCCATCAGTTCCATAAGCTTTTCTGAAATCTCATCCTTTTCACGGGAGAGCCGTTGCAGCGCTGCCACATCGGTCGCGACAGACGGGGAGGACATTTCCTCATCTATTTCGGCATCGCGCGCTTCCAGAGTAGCTATCTGTTCCTCACATTTTTTCAGGGCATTCTCACGTTTGCGGCGGGCGGCTTCCTTTTCCTTCTGCGCCTGCCAGGAAAGTTTGGAGGCGGAAGCATCACCGGCTGCCGTGCTCGTCTGCGAAAACGTCTGTCCCATGCCAAAGCCCCGGATAGAAGCGGCTTCAGAAGCTTGGGCGGCTGATTGCTGCGCCTTTTTTTCCAGATAATAGTCATAATTTCCGAGGTACTGTGTCAGCCTGCCGTCGGAAAGCTCCAGGATACGGTGTGCCGTTCTGTTGATAAAATAACGGTCATGAGATACATAAAGTACCGTGCCGCTGTAGCTGTTGATGGCATCCTCGAGGATTTCCTTCGAGGCGATATCAAGGTGGTTCGTAGGCTCATCGAGGATAAGGAAGTTGGATTCGGAAAGCATGAGCTTTGCAAGAGAAACACGCCCCCGCTCGCCGCCGGAGAGCTCCTTGATACGCTTGAATACATCTTCGCCGGTGAAAAGAAAGGCTGCCAGCGTGTTGCGGATCTCCGTGTTGTTCAAAAACGGATAGGCATCGGAGATTTCCTCAAACAGCGTCTTATCCGAATGGAGCACATGGTGTTCCTGGTCGTAGTAGCCTATCTGAACCTTGCTGCCGAGGCTGACTGCACCGCCATCGGGGGAGACAAGACCGTTGATTATTTTTAAAATGGTCGTTTTCCCGGTTCCGTTGTCTCCGATGACGGCTACATGCTCGCCGCGCTTTAGGGCGAAGGAAAGCTCTGTAAAAAGCGTCTGTCCGTCGAATGCTTTTGCAAGATGATCAACGGTCAGTACGTCGTTCCCGCTCTGGATACGGGGAGTCAGCTCCAGATGCATATCGGTGCGGATTTCGGACGGCTTGTCCAGTACATCCATTTTATCCAGCATTTTTTCACGGCTTTCGGCGCGTTTGATAGATTTTTCACGGTTAAAGGAGCGCAGCTTTGCAATGACTTCTTCCTGATGCCGTATCTCTGCCTGCTGGTTTAAGTAGGCGTTGAGCTGCGCCTGCCGGAGCTGTTCTTTTTTAGCGGCGTAATCAGAGTAATTGCCGGAAAAGACAGTCACTTTTGTATTGTCGATTTCAATTATCTTGGACGCTATCTTATCCAGAAAATACCGGTCGTGTGAAACGATGAGCACGCTTCCTTTATAATTGAGCAGATAGGTTTCCAGCCATGCGATAGAAGACATATCCAGATGGTTCGTCGGCTCGTCCAGAATGATAAGGTCGGGATTCTGCAAAAGAAGCTTGCCGAGGGCAACGCGGGTCTTCTGACCGCCGGACAGGGTGGAAACGGGTTTTGAAAATTCGTTTTCTGAAAAGCCCAGACCTTTTAAAACGCCGACGAGCTCGCTTTTATAAGCATAGCCGTTTTCCAGTTCAAAAGAATGGGTCAGATCGGCGTATTTTGACATCAGCGCTTCCAGCGCATCGCCTGTGACATTTTTCATTTCAAGTTCTGCAGATCGCATCCGGTTTTCTAAGTCGAGAAGGTGCTGTTTGACTGACAGAAGCTCCTCATATATTGTGTTTTCCGTGTTGACGGCGCTGTCCTGCGCCAGATAACCGAAGGTCTTGTCCTTTGCAAAAGCGACGATGCCTGAATCTGCCTCCAGCTCTCCGGTAATGATGCGCAGGAGGGTGGATTTGCCTGCGCCGTTGATGCCTACGATAGCGGCTTTTTCATAATCCTCTATATGAAAAGAGCAGTTTTTTAAAACCTGTTTTTCCAGAAATGCTTTTTCAATATTCTGACAGGAAAGTATCATGACAGTTCTCCTTGTAAATGGTATGCATATATAATTAAGTTTACCTGTCCGTGCAGCCGGTGTCAAGAAGTGAGTAGCGCCAACATGACAGCGGGCTTCAGAACGTATCCTTTCATTGACATTTTTTTAACACAGGGTATAATAAAGATGGAATAATTTTGCATGCGATCATTGGCAAAGGCGGACAAGGAGGCAGCAGGAAGTGGCAGAGAGAGAAATTTCGCAAGCCGTTATCAGCAGGCTGCCCAGATATTTCAGATATCTGGGGGATTTGAAAGATCAGGGCGTGGAGCGCATTTCGTCACAGGAGCTGTCGGGTATCATGAATGTGACTGCATCTCAGATCAGGCAGGACTTTAATAATTTCGGCGGCTTTGGTCAGCAGGGGTACGGTTATAATGTGGAATATTTGTATCAGGAGATAGGACGGCTTTTGGGGCTGGACAAGACGCATCACCTGATCATCATCGGTGCCGGAAATCTGGGACAGGCGCTTGCGAATTATATGAATTTTGCCCGGAGGGGATTTATTTTTACGGGGATTTTTGATGTGAATCCGGGACTTTACGGACAAAAGATTCGCGGGATAGAAGTTCGGCCGATGGAAGAACTGGCAGAATTTGTACAGAAGAATAATGTGGATATTGCAGTGCTGACGATTCCGAAGTCAGAAGCAATACGGGTTTCGGAACAGCTCGTGACTGTCGGTATCAAGGCTATCTGGAATTTTGCTCATGTGGACCTGCAGGTTCCGGGCGGAGTTCAGGTGGAGAACGTACATCTTTCAGACAGTCTGATGAAGCTGTCCTATATGCTCGAACGCTATGAGCAGGAAAACAGCGGCGGGGACTGAGGATTTGCTGTGTAAAACGCACACTTTTTCAAAGGAGGCGGTTATGGGAGCAGGATATATGAATACCTCTCCGGTCCGGTGGCTGACGGATTCAGCGGAGATGAAACGTTATGACAGGAATACTACGGAGCATTTTGGAATCCCTGAATCTGTGCTCATGGAGCGGGCTGCCCTTGCCTGCGTACAGGTTATCTGTGAGCGTCAGCGTCAGATAGAGGAACAGACAAAAGCATTCGGGTATTGTCCCGGCAGACGCGTGCTCATTGCGTCCGGATGGGGAAATAACGGTGCGGACGGTCTGGCGGCAGGCAGGATTTTGCAGCAGGAAGGGTTTGAGGTGGATTTTTTTCTGGCGGGGGGACAGGAGAAGTTATCTCCTGCATCTAAGGCGCAGCTTTCAAGCGTTTTGGCATATGGCGGCAGGGTCAGTGACAAAATTCCGGAAGGGGAATATGATATTATCATAGATGCCCTGTTTGGAGTCGGACTTTCCCGTCCCCTTTCAGGGCGGTTCGCCGAGGTGGTTGAGTGGATAAACAGACAGGACAGCTTTGTATGTTCGGTGGATCTGCCTTCCGGTATTGATGCGGATGACGGCAAGGTCATGGGATGCGCAGTACAGGCAGATGTGACAGTGACATTTGGCTTTTATAAAAGGGGACATTTCCTGTATCCGGGCAGACGATTTGCGGGCAGGACTATCTGCGTCCCTGTAGGCATCACGGAGGACAGCTTTTTGGGAGAACATCCGGGAGCCTTCACGTTTACAGGCTCTTTAAAGAAGCTTATGCCGGTCCGGAACGTGACCGGAAATAAAGGAACGTTCGGAAAGGCGATGTTTCTTGCAGGCAGCAGGACGATGACAGGAGCCGCGGTTTTGTGCTCGAAGGCGGCATTTGCTTCGGGCTGCGGCATGGTCAGGGCGGTGTGCCCGCCGGAGGCAGCGGCAGTCTTGCAGACATCGGTTCCGGAGGCAATGATATCCCGGCAGCCGGACAGCGGCGCAGAATGGGCGGATGTGATAGGCGCAGGACCGGGACTTTCCGTTTCGGAGACGGCGCAGACTGAGTTGGAATACATTTTATTTAAGACATCTCAGCCGCTTGTTCTGGATGCGGATGCCATTAATATCCTTGCGGACAGGAAGGATATTTTGAACAGATTGCTCGCCCGTCAACAGGACAGCGCGCAGCGGCGCAGCCTTATCCTGACACCGCATCCGGGGGAGCTTGGAAGGCTTTCGGGCTGCAGTGCGGGGGAGGTTGCGGACGATCCTGTAAAATATGCGGTGTACTGGGCAAAAAAGCTGCATGGTGCGGTGCTGTGCAAGGGAGCGTCCAGCGTGGCAGCGTCGCCGGACGGTTTTCTTTATATCAATTCCAGCGGCAACAGCGGAATGGCGTGCGCAGGGAGCGGAGATGTGCTGACAGGTATCGTGACGGCGCTTCTGGCGGTCTGTGAAGATGCGTTCCAGGCACTGTGCATCGGCGTATACCTGCATGGACTGGCGGGTGACCGGGCGGCGCATAAAAAAGGAGAATACAGCATGACGGCAGCCGACATCTTAGATGCTATCCCCGGATTGCTTAACTTTTTGGAGGATTGACCTTAACATGAAACAAGACGCGTTAAAATATAGCAGGGGATGGGCAAAAATCGATATTGACGCCCTGCATCACAATCTGGAAGAAATTTCGCGATGCAGCGGGGATGTGCCCGTTCTGGCGGTCATCAAGGCAGACGGATACGGGCATGGTGCGGTCATGCTGGCAAGAGAAATGGAGCAGTTTCCCGGTATTTCAGGTTATGCGGTAGCAACGGAGGAAGAAGCGGTAAGCCTTGCAGATGCGGGCATTAAAAAACCGATAATGGTGCTCGGATATACGTTTTCTGAAAATTATGAGGAAATGGCGCGGCGGAGTATCCGCGCGACGGCTTTTACGGAGGAGATGCTTCATGATATGGGGAGAGCGGCGCTCTCCTGCGGCTCTGTTATGAAAGTACATATCGCGGTAGATACGGGGATGTCCCGTATTGGTATCCGCCCGGATGATTCCGGACTTGATTTTGTGAAAAAAGCGTCAGAAACAGACGGAATCGAAATAGAGGGGCTTTTTACTCATTTTGCAACGGCGGACGAAGCGGATAAAACGCGGACGAACGCACAGTTTCAGGCGTTTTATACATTTGCAGAGCGTATCAGGACGGAACTTGGGATATCCATTCCCTTGCGTCATTGTGCAAACAGTGCAGGGATATTAGAGCTGCCGGATACCCGGATGGATATGGTGCGTGCCGGTATCATTTTGTATGGACTTTGGCCGTCTGAAGAGGTGTCGCGTGTCAGTGCGGATCTTTCGCCTGTACTCTCCCTGTACAGCCGTGTCGCCTTTGTCAAGGATCTGGAGGCGGGACGGGAGGTCAGCTATGGAGGTACGTTTACGGCAGCCGGACCGATGCGTGTGGCAACTATTCCGGTCGGCTATGCGGACGGATATCCAAGAGGTCTTTCCAATAAGGGCTCAGTCCTCATACGCGGAAAAAGAGCGCCTATCCTGGGGCGTGTCTGCATGGACCAGTTTATGGTGGATGTGACTGATATTCCGGAGGCTGCCTGCGGTGATGTCGTAACGCTGATAGGTACGGATGGTGCAGAACATATTTCTATGGAAGAACTGGGAGCACTTTCAGGACGGTTTAATTATGAAATCGCCTGCTGTCTGTCGAAACGGATTCCTCGTATTTATGAAAAGTGCGGAAAACAGGTCGGCCAGCGCGACTATTTTCATGATGAAAATCTGTTCCGGAACTGATTTTTTACGGAATACTCTTGCGAAAAGCGGGCAATACTGTCTTTATCGCCCGAAAAACTTAAAACGGGCGAAAGGAAAGGCAGGTTAAAAATGTGAAACGCGGAGATATTTATTATGCGGACCTAAGACCGGTAGTCGGCTCGGAGCAGGGCGGTGTGCGTCCGGTGCTTATTATCCAGAATGATATTGGAAACAGGCACAGCCCGACGGTCATCTGCGCTGCCATCACGTCACGGATGAATAAGACGAAGCTGCCGACCCATATCGAAATCCTTTCGGGAGAATATCAGATAGAAAAAGATTCGGTCATCCTGCTGGAACAGCTTCGCACTATTGATAAAAAGAGACTCAAAGACAAGGTGTGTCATTTGGACGGCCCGGTGATGAATCGCGTCGACCATGCATTAAGAGTCAGCCTTCAGTTGGATACATAGCGGCAGTCTGCTGTTTCTTGACGTTTTCCGGCTGAAATGATATGATAAAAAACAAACTGTAAGATAAAAGGAGACAAGGAAATGTCTGGACATTCAAAATTTGCGAACATCAAGCATAAAAAAGAGAAGAATGACGCTGCTAAGGGTAAGATTTTTACTATCCTCGGAAGAGAGATTGCGGTAGCTGTAAAAGAGGGCGGACCTGATCCGAACAATAACTTTAAGCTGGCTCAGGTTATTACAAAAGCGAAAGCGAGCAATATGCCTAATGATACGATAGAGCGTGGTATCAAGAAAGCTGCCGGAGATGTGGGCAATGTAAATTACGAATATGTTACCTACGAAGGCTATGGCCCCGGCGGTATCGCTATCATTGTAGACGCCCTGACAGATAATAAGAATCGTACTGCGGCAAACGTAAGAAGTGCCTTCACAAAAGGAAACGGAAGTATCGGAACACCCGGCTGCGTATCTTTTATGTTCGATAAAAAGGGTCAGATAATCATTGACAAAGAAGAGTATGAGACAGATGCGGATGAGCTGATGATGACGGCTTTGGATGCGGGCGCAGAGGACTTTTCTGAGGAAGAGGACAGCTATGAGATCGTGACAGATCCTGACAGCTTTGAAGAAGTGCGCGCAGCTTTAGAGGCGGCGGGTATTCCGATGGCATCTGCCGAGGTGACGATGATTCCTCAGAACTATGTAAAAGTGACAGACGAGACCGTATTAAAGGGCCTTCAGCGCACACTTGACCTGCTTGACGAGGATGATGACGTGCAGGCGGTGTACCACAACTGGGATGAGGAAGAATAATTGCAAGAAATGGCTTATTTACAGGCTTTGTAGGCTCTTCTATCATCTGTGAAAAGGCAGAAAAATGCTCTGGTTACGATAAACTGGACATTTTCTGTTACATCAGCTATGACAAACGAGACTTCTTTTCCGGGCATATCATAATGCGGCGGGAAAGGAGTCTTTTGTGTTAAATGAAGATGTCTTAAAGGAGTACATATTTGAGTGTGAGTTAAGGAAACTAAGTAAGCGTACGATTCAGTCTTACCGAAATGGGAATCTGCGGATGATGAAATTTCTCGAAACGGAATACGGGATTACGGAGTTGGAGGAAACGCATTGTCAAGCAATTAAAGCTTATATAAAATTCCTCACAGACCAGAAGCTCTCAGAAACCTATATCAATCGAACAATCGTAGGATTTCAGCAATATTTCAAATATTGTATGCAAGAAGGATACATTTTAAAGAATCCGATGGATAAAATCAAACGACAAAAAGAGCCTGTAACATTGATAGAGACATTTTTGGATGATGAAGTGGTGCGGATGCTTGGTGTTTTTAAAGGTTCTCGTTTTTTGGATATACGCAACGCTCTTATTCTTGTACTTTTATTTGACACAGGCATGAGAAATTCAGAACTTTGCGACCTTAAAGTAGAGGACATTCGCAGCAACAGCATCAAGATTATCGGCAAAGGCAATAAGACGCGATATGTTCCGGTAACGCCGACCATCAACAAATATCTGATTCGGTATTATAGGGCGAGGAATACTTATATCAAAGACAAAATCCATTACCAGAAAGAATATCTATTATTATCTCAAAAGGGGAAGCGTTTGACACCGGAGGCACTAGAGCACATTTTAAAGCGGGCGGGTACTGCTGCTAAAGTGAGAAGTTGCATCCGAGTCAGTCCGCATACATGTCGCCACTATTATGCGCAGAAGCAGTTAAAAAACGGATGCGATTTATATACGCTTTCTCGACTTCTAGGGCATAGCAAAGTTGATACGACAAAGCGTTATCTTGCATCCATGCACGACGAGGATATAATGGGGATTGCGATTAAGACAAGCCCGCTGGAGTGTATATAGGTTGCTGGAGGCAATGCAGCAGTAAAAATGAATTAAAGTAAAATGTGATAAGTCCTTTTTCGGTGAAAGCCGGAGAAGGGCTTATTTTGATGTTTGAATTTTAGATGATAAAAGTTGCGCGCGAACAATAGAACCCTCTGTATGGGGCTTATGCAGCGTCACAGGGGCATTGTGTGGCAGCAGTCGTCAAAAAATAAAAGAGTTATTTCATCGGTTTAAGAATATATTTACAGGAGGTAAACAACTTATGAAAAGAAGTGATTTTATGCGAAAGATGGCAAAACAGAACGGATATTTTATTTATACAGTAAGTCAATTTATGGAAGTCTTCATAGATACTCTCGCGGAGGTTTTAAATACGGGGGAGGAAGTCAAAATACATGGACTGGGGACGTTTAAGGCGGTCAAAACGAAAGAGCGTATGATGAAAAATCCTAAGACACAGGAAGAGTGTCTTGTGAAAAGCCGTACAAAAATTACATTCCAGCCGAGCAAGATGCTGCTGGAGAAATGCCCGATGCCTGTAGAAGAAAATAAACAGGTAAACGAAGTTATGGAACTGTGTAAGGAGCGGCTTGAAAATATTGCAAAAGACCGCGAAAAAGCCAGAGAATTGAAAAAGTGGCTAAAAGGCAAGGAAAACGCGGATGGTGAGGAACTTTTCAAAGAATTATTTCGTATAGAAGTGAATCAAAGTGAGTAAAAAAACAGCAATTACGTTAGAGAGGCAGAATGATATGATATTCTTTATAAAAGTCCTAAATTCTGGGAGAAATCCATTGCTTATAAGATGGAATATAATCAAAAAATAGCTGATTCAAAAGGTGTATCTATAAAAGTCTTGATTTTGGCGGAATTTATCGGGAATCTTCCTGTAAATCAGAAAAAATATTGACGTTGCGAGAATTGCCGAATATCAGCATATTAGCTGGAATTTTTGGAAAAAGTTAAATGTAGTACCGATATTTTATTTGTGTGTATGTGTGTATATAATTTCAGATATAATCTGCCACTTCAAAGCTTTGTCAATCAAATATATCCTATAGTCAACTCCATCCATTCGTTGGAATCCCTGCTGCAGTTCAATCTTCTAATGTGATTCCCGAAATTGGCAATCATCTCGATAAAGTTCGTCGGTTTCATCCATTATAAAATCAATCGTTATAAGCTGTCCATGACCGCTTCCCACCGCTGAAAAAATCATATAAGTTATGATAGCCGGGGGGGCAGGACAGTGCAATCATTTATTTATATACGGCAGACATACACCGTTTAAATGTATGGGTAGTTCCGGGCGGGCAGGAAGTAAAGCAGCCCGTGCCAGTAAAATAAGAATTATGTAATTACCGGCTCAAAAGGAGGTATTTTGAAAAATGAAAATGAATTGAAAGTATGCAGCAAGTGTAAGAGACTGCTGCCGTTAGAACAGTTCCGCTTATATAAAGGAGCAGGTGGGGAATATTACAGACGGGCAGAGTGTCGGGAGTGTACGGCACAATATGCCCGTAGCTATTCGCAACGAGAATATGAAAAGTCAGTTACTTTTTCAGAGAATCTAAAAATAGACAAAATGCGGCAATTTAAAGAAATTAGCAATGCCCGCATACTTAATCTTTCTTCTATAGGATTAAATATTGAGCTATGCGGCGAGGATGAGATTTTTGTAAAATTGATGGACTATAAAGATATGTGGCTTTCTAATTACGGGCGGGCGATTCGCCAGAGTGCCGGGGCATATAGCTTGCTGAATCCTTCTTATGTGGCGGGCAAACCTCGTTATTCTGCCGCTAAAAATATATTTGAGGGCGGCGAGTGGAAATATAAGTATATATCTGTTTATGCGGCGCAGGCTGTGGCGAAAACCTTTCTTGTAAATGAAGATAAGGCGAATAATATTTTTCTCTGGCATAAAGGATATGATAAGGCGGACTGTTACTATAAAAACCTGTATCCGCTCAATCGGCAGCAGTATGATGTGGTGCGTAGTCATTATAAGAAAACAGGCGATGACTCGGAAGAGTTCATTCTTAAAGTTATGAATGATATTCGTTATAAGCCGGATATCTGGAGCATCAAGATGATGCAGATTACAGTAAGCGGCGTTGGATATCATGGTATCCTATACAAAAATAATAAGCAGGAATCATTTCGGCGATGGAAGAATATGATAAATCGTTGTTATAACGGGGCAGTTCATGAGCGGCAGCCGGGATACGAAAAGTGTACGGTCTGCGCGGAATGGCTCAATTACAGCAATTTTAAACTCTGGTATGATGAGAATATTGCGCCGTATAAGGAGCTTGAAATGAACGTGGAACTGGATAAAGATATTTTGATTAAGGGTAATACGGTCTATAGCCCGGAAACGGCGTGCCTTGTGCCAAAGTTTATCAATGATTTGTTTATCGGCTCTGTAAGCGATCAGCGCGAGTATCCGCCGGGCGTGTATTTCGATAAAGATAAGCAGAAATATAGAGCCTGTATGTCATTTATGGGAAGCAATATAAAGCTCGGCACTTTTGACAGCCCGGAAGCGGCATTTTCCCGCTACAAAGAATATAAAGAAGATTTTATAAAGGATATAGCGGAGCAGTACAGGGGAAAGCTCCCGGACAAGGTTTATCGGGCGATGATGGAGCGGACGGTGGAAGTGACAGATTAAACGGCAAAGTATATCAGATGAAAATGTCTGGTATGCTTTTTGCAAGTTTTATTGTTGCCTGTATAGATAATAGGATGTGATTCCGGCAAAGTTAAATATAGCCCCCTTATAGGGGCTGGTCTGCTGCCGATGGGATATACTGGGCGACCTGTTCGAGCCGACAGCCCAAAATCCGGCACAGGTCATTTAATGTTGTGGTATTTAAAGGCTTATTTTTGCGGAGCTTGTCAATAGTGGTGCTGGAAATGTGATGATTATTGATAAGCGTATATGTTGTTTCTTTCGAGCTTTTCAAAGTATTCCAGAATGGACTATAATCAATCACTTACCAGCCTCCTTTCCGCAGTTCATCATTTCTTTATGATTACAATATCGTATGGTTTTATACTTGACTATAGTCATAAAAGTGACTATAATGAAAATGTGAAAATTTTGTGAACAATACGAGGGAGGAAAAGAAGATGGCACTGATAAAATGTACAGAGTGTGGAAAAGAATTTAACGAAGGAGAATATACTGCTTGTCCGGAATGTGGTAATCCCGTTTCAGCAGAAAAAAATAATGTAAAAGACAGTAGGAAAAATGAAAAAATATCAATGGTCATAACAACTTTTTATATTTTGTCAATTATATTTATCATTTTGGCA